>ENA-ORPF01001327-ORPF01001327.1-human-gut-metagenome-genome-assembly--contig:-NODE-1327-length-20563-cov-18.545836_pt1 | contig 20563 bp, 15 predicted proteins | sample MGYA00242140_ERZ509070 | MGnify/ENA primary metagenome ERZ509070 (study PRJEB26280, sample SAMEA2338713) | human gut metagenome | biome: human gut; feature: human-associated habitat; material: faeces... | reverse complement strand
ACGGAATAGTGGGGCTGGCTGTCGGAAACGGAGGATTTTATGTTAAGACAGACCACCCAGAAAATCACTGCCCTTTATCCAAGACTATCCCATGAGGACGAGCTGCAAGGCGAAAGTAATTCCATTTCCAACCAGAAGCGTATCCTTGAAACCTACGCAAAGCAGAACGGCTTTTCCAATCTGCGCTGGTACACGGACGATGGCTATTCTGGTGCGAACTTCCAAAGACCGGGCTTTCAATCCATGCTTGCGGACATTGAAGCCGGGAAAGTGGCTACCGTTATCGTAAAGGATATGTCACGGTTAGGGCGAAACTACCTGCAGGTGGGAATGTATACCGAGATGATTTTCCCACAAAAAGGCGTCCGCTTTATCGCCATCAACGATGGAGTAGACAGCGCACAGGGCGACAATGATTTTGCCCCTCTGCGGAACATTTTCAACGAATGGCTGGTGAGAGATACGAGTAAGAAAATCAAAGCTGTAAAACGGTCAAAAGGCATGAGCGGCAAGCCTGTTACGAGCAAACCCGTGTACGGCTACCTCATGGACGAGGACGAAAACTTCATCATTGACGAGGAAGCCGCACCCGTGGTCAAGCAGATATACCGTCTGTGCCTTGCCGGGAACGGTCCGACCAAGATAGCCCGTATGCTGACCGAGCAGGAAATCCCAACGCCGGGAACGCTGGAATACCGCAGGACGGGCAGCACACGCCGCTATCACCCCGGCTATGAGTGCAAATGGGCGACAAATACCGTGGTGCATATCCTTGAAAACCGGGAGTACATGGGCTGTTTGGTGAACTTCAAGACGGAGAAACCGTCCTACAAGACCAAGCACAGCATAGAAAATCCCATTGAGAAACAGGCAATTTTCGAGAACCACCATGAGCCTATCATCGACACCCAGACATGGGAGCGTGTGCAGGAATTACGCAAACAGCGCAAGCGTCCGAACCGCTATGATGAAGTGGGCTTGTTCTCTGGTATGCTCTTTTGCGCGGACTGCGGCAGCGTCATGTATCAGCAGCGTTACCAGACCGATAAGCGGAAACAGGACTGCTATATCTGCGGGAACTACAAAAAGCGCACCCATGACTGCACCGCACATTTTATCCGCACCGACCTTTTGACTGCGGGCGTTCTCTCCAATCTACGGAAAGTGACGAGCTATGCGGCAAAGCATGAAGCCCGGTTTATGAAGCTGCTGATCGAGCAGAACGAGGACGGCGGCAAACGCCGGAACGCCGCCAAGAAAAAGGAACTGGAAGCTGCCGAAAAGCGTATCGGTGAACTTTCCGCTATTTTCAAGCGGCTGTATGAGGACAGCGTAAGCGGTCGCATTTCTGACGAGCGTTTCACGGAGCTTTCGGCAGACTATGAAGCCGAACAGCAGGAATTGAAAGAGCGTGTTGCCAGAATACAGGCGGAGCTTTCCAAAGCACAGGAAGCTACCGTAAACGCAGAAAAGTTTATGAACATTGTCCGCAAGCACATGAACTTTGAAGAACTGACCCACACCCTCTTACGTGAGTTTGTAGAGAAAATCGTTGTGCATGAGTGCAGCTACGATGAAAACGGCACACGCAGACAGGATATTGAGATTTACTATTCTTTCGTCGGCAAGGTGGACTTGCCCGAATGACCGCCTGCCCTATCCGATACCAAAGACAAGTACCGGATAGGAAAGGCAAAATTTTTTACACTTCTATTACTTCTTTATCACACATAAGCAAAAGCTGCTGTGCAATACCCGCCGAAACTGTGTCAAGCTCTACGCCGTAAACCTTACTTTCCTGCATTGATTCCGGCAGCATACCGATAAAGTGACCGATACCGCAAGACGGCTCTAAGATGTTGCCTTCATGAAAACCTAACTGTTCCATCACCTTATATACGGCCTTAATAACCGTAGGCGGGGTGTAAAAGGCGGTCAGGGTGCTTTCTCTTGCAGCGGCATATTCTTCCGGGGATAGCGCCGAGTAAAGCTCGCGGAACTCATCTGCCCACGCTGAATTATTCTCATCAAAGGCTTCGGGGATGCCGCCCCAGCCGACATATCTCGACAAGATTTTCTGCTCATCAGGTGTGGCAAAGCGATTGCCTTGCTCGCACTCTTTAAGGGTTCTGATTGCTTCCATATTCCTGCGGAAGCGTTCTTTCTTGCCGACCTCCTCGATTTCGTGAGAAGCGAGATTGAAGTTGTGACGGTCTGCCATAGGAATTTCGGGGTGTAGGTCGAAGGACTGTACCTTGCTTTTCTTCGGCTGTAAAAACTTCGGAACAATTGGCTCTGAAACCTCTTTCGCCGTTTCAGGATAGCGGCTGTCGATTATCTCGGCAACCGATGTCATTTCACTTTCTGCCTGTGATACAAGTGTGTCCATTGTATCCTGCGTTCCGCCTATGCGCTCAGGGTAAGGCTCTGCTGTGTGTTTTTCTTCGGCCTGTAAAACCTTTACCTTCAGATGGTCGTTCATCGGGTTTTCACGCACCTTACGGTCAAATTCTTCCCGACTTATTTCCTTATTCATTAACGGGAACTGCGTATCATTCAGCACTACCCGATTATCATCAAAGTTCAGTATTTCATACTCATTTGCACCGAGATAAACGGTGTTGCCGAGGTGGTATTCATAAGTATAAGTGATCTGCTTCTGTTCTTTTCTTTCGGTCGGTGCAGTAGAAAGAATTTCCCGCCTTCTGCGTTCCTCGGCGGCTTCGGCACGGCGAAGCTCCTGCTTTTCGAGCCATTCGGGATAGAGTCTCTTTTCCTTTGGGTTCAGGTAACGGTCTAGCTTTATCAGCTCACCTATGCGCTTTTCAACCTGATTCCAGTTGAGGTCAATATGAGGCTTATCGCTGCCTACGCCCTTTGAAATGCGGATACCCTTGCCGTCGTGCTGTTCGTCAATTCCTGTTCCGACAATCACCGGATAACTGCCGCCCCAGCCATATTCATTTTTCAGAAAATCTGCATTTTCTTTCTTTGACAGACTCTTCTGAAACTGCTCATAGATACGCAATTTGCCCTCCGACACTCCGCTTCCGCGGGCGATAACGGCATCAATAATCTCCTGTGAAAAAGTAAAAGCAGAGGGTTTTGTTACCTCTGCTTCGTAATCGCTGATTAAATTCATCTGCCCGTCTATTGACGGTAAAGGCTTTATCGTATCCTTAAGCTCACCTAAAAGCCGCATAGCTTCAAAGTGCAGTGCTATAACTTCCCAGTCGTAAAAGCTCTGCTTTGTACGGCTTAAATAACTGCCCTCCCAAAGCTGTAACACATTCTGATAAGTCTTGTAGCCGACTCGTCTGCCGTCACCCAGTATCACTTCGGTATAATCATTGTTGAAAATACTCCTGATATACTCGGTGCGCCTGTCCTCGTCGGCTACGCTCTCATAAAATGCACGGATTTCATTTTTGGTGGCTTTGAGATGCGGGGTGGCTGCAAGCATTTCACGGATAGTATCATCGTTGCCGAAGAACGGCAGGCTATTATCCTCGTGGTTTCGGTCGTAATAGTCTAAGCGAAGATTATTTCCTTCATCACGATTTCCCGAACCCGGCTCTTGATGTTGTTCATTTTGCGTACCCAGCTCATCATATCCGCCGCCTTCAGGCTCTCGGTCAGACCCTCCTTCGCTGCCAGCTCTCTCGTCAGGCGTTCCTCCATTTCGGTTGCCGTCTGTTCGGTTTCCGTCAGGTGTTCGTTCAGCTTGCAGCTCGTCAGGAGGTTGTAGTACAGCACCCTGCGGTTTTCCTTCAGGTACTTCGCTCTCATTTGCGAGTACCGTCCCGTCGGCGCTTCCGGCTGTTCCGGTAAGGTCAGGTTGGGCAGTCTGTAATCGCCCTGCATCGTGTAACTGAGTTCGTTCATTGTCTGGACTCCTTTCGTCTTTTTTATTCGTATCTATATTATAATCGGACTTGTGATTATTCGCAATTGTGCGATTTTGTCTTTCGAGTGATATAACCGTTTTTGCAACCTCGGCAAGACCCATCTGGGAAATATCGCTGACGGCAAAGCCGAGAGCGTTAAGTGTTGCCGGCGTGTTGAAATTGACAATATCCTCAAAATCCTCACGACCGAAATATTCTTCCGTGCTTATACCGAGCCTTGCCATCATCATATACGCCACGCTGTTGGTAGCGACCTTTCTGTAGATGGAGGTAATATTGTCCTCATCCAGTTCTTCTAAAAAGCTGTCGTTTACCGAGTACAGCAAATCGCGGGTGTAATCGGGCAGATTATCCTCGGCGGCATTTTTCGCCGCACTCATAACCGTGTCGGCAAGGCTTGAATTATCACGGATCGCTGCGAAGCTGCTTTCAAGGGTCTGAATAACTTCCTGCTCATATTCCGGCTTCATAGTCCAGATTGGTACAGGTCTTGAGTGCCTGCTTTCGTGGGTGTCGGATATGTCGAAATAGTGGATAAGTCTCTGCGTGCTCCTTGCGGCATCGTCAAAGACCGCAATACCCGTTGCACCCCGATTAACCCACCGTCCGAAGGAGCTGTTCCAGCGCTCGATTTCAAGTACGGCAGTAGCATCGGGTCTTTGCGCGAATATCAGAAGCTGTTCATCAAAGCGCAGCTTATAATTCCGACACGCGGAAGATAAAAATGCTTCCCAGTTTTTCGGTGAAGATACCACCATCTTGCAGGTACGGTCGTACAGCTCTGAAATAAGGTCAAACTTACGGGACACGATTAAGCACCTCCTTGTTTATCTTTCGTAATCTTTACTTTTTCTCGTCTGCTTTATTGGAGCGCCGTTTTCATTGTAGCTGTACGGGTCGGCGGCAGGACTTTCCCAACCGCAAGCTGCACCCGCCTTCATTGCTTCGGCCTGTCTTTTGGTTACACCGAGCTTTTCGTTCATCAGCTCGGCAAGCTCTTTCTTTCCATCAGCGCCGCTTTCATTCAGGTCTGCTTTTAAATATCCCGCAACACCCTTTTTAGCAAGGAAAATCTCATCGGTGGTCTGCAGATACACATAGCATTGCTCCGGCAGAGAGGAGCGAAGCGGTATTACGGTATTTCCGTTACGCTCCGTTATCTCGGCAAACTCACAGATATGATACAGGTTAATACCGACTTCGAGGTGGTAGTAGTCGATATATCTGCACCTGCTGTCCTCGGATTTTCCGTTGCTGTATGTGACACGAATACTGTCGCCGTCCGGAATGACGAATTTCTCGTTGTAGTGCGGATCGATAAAGCGGATACCCCTGCGTGCTTCGTGAATATGCTTGTCAAGCAGGTCACGCTTGTAGCAATGGCAGTACAGATTGTATTCGCCCTTGTACGGATTGTATCGCATAAGGTAGGTATATTTCGGCGTATCGATACGATAGCCGAAGCTTCTTTTGTCGCTGTCCATAGCCGCCTGTTCATCCGCTAAGCAGAACTTATACAGAGTTTCTATATCGTGCAGCGGAAAGTTTTGTTTTCGCTCATGGTTGATGATTGAATTAAACTCCGCTTTGAACTCGTCGGTCTTTAATTCCTCGCAGAAATCATTCCAGCTTGAATAGAACTCTTTGCCCGTGCCGTAATATATTTTATCTTTCCGATTCTCAATCTGACTTTCTGTGGCGGTGCCTTTGAATACACGGTAGAGGTAGTGATCAGTACCGTCGTGATGAATGGCATCGGCGCGGAGATCTCCGTACTTATCCACATACCATTCGGTATAATCGGTTTCGGAGTAAAGGCAATCCTTGATGTTGCCGGATTCTATAACCTTGTATCCCGATACTCTGCCGTTCCATCTCCCGATGTCGCCGATTACGATAATCGGCTGTGAGAGCTGTATATTGAGATTTGCGCGCTCATCAGTAAGATAATCGGCGTTGATTTCATACATCTTCTGTATCAGCTCGTCTTCGGATAGGTCGGGGTACTGCTGCGCAAGGTCTCCCCGCCAGTCATTAAAATCAAGGTGAATATCGCTCCAGATAATATGGCGGTCACTCTGCTTGCTGCTCATCTGCACCACCGCCTAAGTAGGAGAAAAGCTTGCCCGATTTGGTTGCTTTTTGCAGCTCCATAATCACCGTCATGTCCTGAATGGTGATGTTAGGGATTTTGAGAATGCTTTCAATTGTGAGTCCCTGCAAGTCCTTTTCGGTTCTGCATTTCGCTTCAAAGAGCTTGCTTAAGACTTTGACCTTCTGCTGTAGAGTAATAGCGTCTTTCATCGGTCTGTACCTCCTTGTTTCAGCTGATATTGATTACGACCGTAACCAAGCCGTTTTCAGAATCTTTCCGTGAAAATTCAGGTAACAAGGACTGCACACGCTGCCTTGCTCTTCGGATTGTTTCAAAGCAGGGAAGCCCGTAGGCTTTGTAGTTATATGCTATATCCGAAAGCGGCAGTCCGCCTGCGCGGATACACCCGAAACGGTTGTAGTACCGGAAAAACAAGAGCATATCGTCATTTCTTGTTTCGGGGCAGTCCTTTAAAATTTGCAGAACACGGTTTTCTACTGTATTTGTTATATTCATAATGTTATTTTCCTCCTATTTAAAGATAATGGGCGAAGATTTCCCCGCCCACATTTACGTTATTTCTTCTTTTTGTTTCTTATTTGCAGAAAGATAAAGCCGCCTATGATAAAGGCGACCAAAATTATTACGATGATTGTTTTAAGCTCCATCATCAATCCTCCTTTTTGTAAGCATAAGAAAAACGCCACCTTTTCAGATGGCGTTTTCTAAACGCAATTATTCAGTTCCGGTTGACTTCGGACAATTTATTACTGCAACATCTGCAAACTTCTTTTTCAGAAAGCTCACATACGCTTGCTCGCTTTCGCCCTCGCAAAACACCTCGATAAAAGGTTTTTCCGATTTAAACTGACGAGGCACTTACTCCACCTCCTCAATTTCTACATCAGGCGTCGCGCCGTATTTGCCGACAAGATAGCCCTTACGGATATTATCGGTTGTTCGGGTTGCAAATTCACTGATGCTGTAAAGCTCCGATACGCCGTCATTATCACGCTTATCAACAAAATACAATTGGTCTTTACGCAAAAGCTCCATATTCATAAGCTCGGTATTATTTGTCGTAAAGACGATTTGCGCTCCTTTTCGGTTCGTATTCTTGCTTTGAAATTTTGAAACGATAAAATTGACAAGCATAGGATGAAGTTCCCGCTCCAGTTCGTCTACAAGCAAAATACCGCCGTTTTGTAAAGCTGACTCTATTGCCGGAGCTAACGACATTAACTTCCTTGTTCCGTCCGACTCCTCAGAAAGATCCAAGGAGTACAGCATTTTGCTGCCGTCTTTGTTCTCGCCCTGGTGTATCGCTTTCGCGGTGACTTCTCCCATTCTTAATCGCACTTCGGAGTTATTTGAGGTTTCTGACAGAACGTTCATAAACTTCCTAAGCGCTTCTTTTATTCCTTCGGGTATATACTCCGGGAAAGAATTATCGTCCTTGATTTCTTTGTTATCAAACTCAAACTGCATATCATCTATACCAAGGTCGGCAGTTTTAGCATAATCCGTAATTGCTTTCAGCATACTCTTATTTTCTGCATATTCAAGAAGCTGTTTCGGAATATCCGTATAATCTCGCGAAAAGAAAATACATTCCCGAAACCACTTCATTGCACTCACGCAGGCGGAATCGTTCATCGTGCAGGCAACAGAAAAGAACAACTGATTGCCTGCAACCATTTCTCCTATCATATTACGTTTGGCTTTATCTTCTGTAAAACTGAAATCTTGTCCGGTTCTCGAAAAAATCAAAGCCTTTTGTCCTTTTGGCGCATGATAGAGATATTCGCTGATTATCTTTTCCTTTGTAGCTGAAAACCCGTACCAATATTTGATTCCGTTCAGCACATAAATGAAATCGAAAGATGTCGGCTGTTTTTTTGAATAATCATTCAAGCCGAATGGCATCACGGGAATCTCTGCTTTTTCGTGTTGTGTCCTCTGTGCGTTCTTAATAAACTGCACAGCAAGCCAAAAGGCACGGATAACATTACTTTTTCCTCCGCCGTTTTTTCCGTAAATTGCAACTCCCGGCAAAAGCTTTGTGCTTTTTTCCTGAATCAAGCAATTTTTAAAAGTGCCAAGTCCGGTCGCTTCCATTGATAGTACCGTTTCATCACGAAATGAACGATAATTACTGAATTTAAATTCTATCAGCATAAAAACACCTCCGCATTTCACAAGCCATAAGCATAGTATATCACAGCTTTACAAAAAATACAATCATAAAAATCGATTTTTTTGATTTTTTTGCTCTGATTTTATCGATTTTCAAAAAATTATTCTGTGAGCTGAACACGGTTGTTGTCCTGTATGCCAGAATTATTCGTTACCGATTAGCTTTTCTTTTCCTGCGTCCTGTATAAGCAGTAATACCGATAACGCCGCACGACATGACAGGGAGTAAAAGACCGCCTGTTTTGTTTTCACCTGTCTTTGGATTGTCGTTGATACTGTTGTGCATTTCCACGATAGTAGTGGAATCGCTCATAACAGTTGCCTTCTTATCGGCGGGAAGAGTGTAGGGAGCGGACACATCATCGTGAACCTCTGATATAGTATACTCGCCGATACGCAGTCCTGAAAGTGTGATTTCGCCGTTCTTATCGGTTTTGAGAATTACATCGTAGCCGTTATCTCCGACAATGCGGAAAGAAAAGCCTTCCACCTTGCCGTCATCTGATGTCTTTACTATCTTCAGATTTCCGCGCATAGTCTCGTTCACAAAGCCTACGCCCGCCTTGTTCTCCACGGAATAGGTCATGCCGTCCGTTTCGATAAACACAGGGTAAACACCCTCGTCAAGCATAAAACCTTCCGGTGCTTTAGTTTCCTTTACAAGATAGTGTCCGTATCTCAGTTCGTTCATCTCATAAACACCGACTTCGCTCTCGGATAAAGTTCCGAAAAGCGTGTCGCCATCGTCAAGCTGTCCGTCTGCGTTGTTGTCTTTGTAGACCTCAAATACCGCACCGGAGAGCTTGTTGTCGGGATATTCGGCGTCTACTTTGGTAAGTGTGATGTTGCCCTTTATCGGCGCGTTTATAAAGCCTACGCCTGCCTTGTTTTCCACGGAATAGGTCATACCGTCTGTTTCAATGAATACAGAATAAATGCCTGTATCAAGCAGAAAACCGTCCGGCGCTTTGACTTCCTTTACAAGATAGTGTCCGTATCTCAGCTCGTTCATCTCATAAACGCCAACTTCACTCTCGGATAAAGTTCCGATAAGCGTGTCGCCATCATCAAGCTGTCCGTCTGCGTTGTTGTCTTTGTAGACCTCAAAGACTGCACCGGAGAGCTTGTTGTCAGGATATTCGGCGTCTACTTTGGTAAGTGTGATGTTGCCCTTTATCGGCGCATTTATAAAGCCTACACCAGCCTTGTTCTCTACTGCATAAGTCATGCCGTCCGTTTCGATAAACACGGGATAAACACCTTCATCAAGCAGAAAGCCTTCGGGCGCTTTGACTTCCTTTACGAGATAGTGTCCGTATCTCAGTTCGTTCATCTCATAAACGCCGACTTCACTCTCGGTGAGTGTGCCGATAAGCGTGTCGCTATTGTCAAGTTGTCCGTCTGCATTGTTGTCTTTGTAGACCTCAAATATCGCTCCGAAAAGCTTATTATCGGGATATTCGGCGTCAACCTTTGTGAGTGTGATGTTGCCGCGAACAAAGTCGTTTACGATTTCGATTTCGACAACCTGTTCATTTTCGGCAATATTCACTTCATAGACAGTTTCGTTAAGAACGAAGCCAGTCGGCTGTTCGATTTCCCTCACATACCAGACGCCGAACGGAATCTGCTCAAAAGAAAAACTGCCGTTTTCTTTTGAAATGGCAGTCATCAAAGCGTTTTCTGTTGTAAACTCAGTATCATTTGACTCAAAAAGTCCGATAAGCACACCGCCGAGAGGTTCGCCGTTCTCATCTATCTTTTTGCCTGATACCGAGCCGTAGATAAGTTCGTTTTCAATTGCTTCACCGTCATTGACCGCAAGCTGAACCTTTGCGGTTTCCTGTCCCACATACTCAAAGGTTATTGGGTACTTGGTATCAGAGAGAATATAATGCTTGTCGGTGGCAAGCTCTTTTACGTAGTAGCTGCCGATAGGCAAGTCGGTTTTAAAAATGCCGTTCCCGCGTTCATCAAGGGTAATGATTTCAATTAAACCATCAGCGGGGATAGAGGTACCGCTTTTAGATACAAGCTCCTTTGCGGCAAACAGACCGAAGCTGATATTTTTCATTTCATCGTTTGTTCCGATACCGAAAAGGTCGTTCACTTCAAGTGCTTTCTTCAAACTGATTTCAACTTTCTGCTTTTCATTAATAAAAGAAGCTCCGGTTTCGGTTATAGATACATTCTCTCCTGCGTAAACAAGCTCGGCAATGTGTATTTCATCATTCAAAACCATACCGTAGGGAGCTTTGATTTCCTCGATTTCGTATTTGCCGAGATAGAGTTCGCGACTCTTTGCAAAGCCGTTGTTTCTGGTAGTAACGGTGTCAACAACCTCTCCCTTTGTGAAGCGTATAGTTCCGTCAGCTGTGATAATATCTTCGGCTGCACGGATTTCATATACCGCGCCTGAAAGTCCGATGATTTCATATTGCGGCTGATATACTACCGGCAGGACGTTTTTGCTTTCATCGATGCCGCCGATTATGCCGACACCATAAAATACGCTGCCGGTTTTTTCAATGGTAATAGTGCCTTTCTGCGCCGTGTTCGGCTTATTGACTTTTATCACTGTAATTCCGCTTTCTTCGGTCGAGTTTTCCTGTGTCACATCAAAATAAACCGGTGTGCTGTCAAGCACATAGCCGTAGGGTGCCTTTACCTCTACAATCGAGTAGCCCTTACCGTAAGGCAGTTTTTTGGGCGTTACAAGACAGCCGTTTGCATCGGTGTAAAAGGTGTCAACCGTTGTAGGCGTGGGATAGGTAAAGGCCATTGTTACGAGTTTGCCGTCAGGGTCGTATATCTGAAAGGCTGCGCCTGCATACGCTATATTCCTGCCGGTTTCTGCATCGGTTTTCACTACACGGACATAGCTTTCAAAGCCGCCGTTGTTGATAAGATAACGGTAAGTTTGTTTATCCTGAGCAATGAACACATCAAAGTCCTTCATCAGCTCACGACCTTCCCAGCCGGAGATCTGATGAACGGTATATACGCCGTAAGGCATATCCTTTGTCTGCCCGAAGCCGTTTTCGTCGCAGACGATAATATCTCGTTCGTCCTCCTCAGAAGCAGCATAGCTTCCTGCAGACTTGAGATAGACTTCAAAGGTTGCGCCGCTTTCAGGCGTTTCAATTCCGGTTTCACCGTCATCGGTATGTTTGATGATGGCGATATTGCCCTTTACAACCTGCTCGTTCACATCGTTTTCGGTCTGATTGTGTTCCACAGTATATAGCTGCGCCTCTGCTCCTACCTTATAGATGGCGGTATCAAGCAGATAGCCCACCGATGGAGTGATTTCACGAATTATCCAGTCATCACCGCAGACATATTCCTGTGTGGTGAACTGTCCGTATTTATCTGTGGTGTAGGTGTCAATCAGTTCTTCGCCCTTGTAAATGCCGTAAACGGCTCCCTCAAGTGTAGCATCGCCCTGTGCCGAGCCTTTTTCACTATCGCTCTTTGTCACAGTTACAGTAAACTTTTTAAGAATATTTGTCATATCGCGGCTTGCAACTTCTTCCCACTTTATCGGCACGGTCTGATTTTCCGGAACAACATAACGGATTGCCGTATCCACTTCCTCGATAGTATAGGGTGTTTCGCCTGATATAAGTACATCATTGAAATACGCTACACCGTTCTTGTCGGTAACTGCGTATTCATCGACTTTTATTCCACTGAGAGATGTGCCGTACAAATGGAATTTTATTCCCTCAACAAAGTTATCCTCGGAGGTCTTAATCACCTTTAAATCGCCGCGTTTCAGCTCATTGTCAAAAGGCTTTTCGATAACCTTATTCCATTCGATAGGGGTAGTTTGCTTTTCGGGCACGATATATCTGTCTGGTGCGCCTACTTCCTCCACGGTGTAGGGTTTTTTGCCCGAAACAAGAATATCGTTGAAATACGCTACGCCGTTCTTCTCGGTAACGGCATATTCATCGACCTTTATTCCGCTGAGTGAAGTGCCGTATAGGTGAAATTTTATACCCTCGACAAAGTTATCCTCGGAGGTCTTAATCACCTTTAAATCGCCGCGCTTCAGTTCATTGTTAAAGGTAACTGTTGCGGTTTTGTTGCTTACAACCGTCACAGTTCTGCTTTCCTGCGGCTTGTATTTATCGGCTGTCACCTCGGTAACTCTGTATGTGCCGGGTTTCAGATTTTCTATCAGTATTTCGCCCTTTGCATTGGTCGTAACGGTTTTATTAACTCCGTTTCCCGTAACGGTGAAGGTAATGCCGCTTATTTTACCGTCCTCGGAAGTCTTTACAATCTTAGCCGAGCCTTCATCAATCTCATTTATCGCTTCGATTGTTACAAGACCGTTATTATCGGCGTTCACCGTAACTTTCCATTCGGTTTTGTCGTATGCGTGATAATTGGTAGGAAATACGGTTTCCTTTACGGTGTAGGTGCCGTAGGGCACAGGCTTACTCGTCTTGGCGTAGCCGCTGCTGTTTGTCGGTCCGATTTCGTATGACAGACCGGTTTCGGTATTTGTTGCCATAAAAACAGCTCCTGCCAGCTTTTCGCCGCCTGTACCTTTCTTATACACCTCAATTATGCCGTCAGGCTCGGTCGTATTTTCGGGCAGATGAAAATAAGCATTGGGATAGGAACCCTTATCTCCCGCCTGAGCCATATAGTCCGCACGCATAATCTCCGGACCGCGTTCATTTCCGACATGGATAATAAAATCGGCGCCGTTGTAAGTACCGGAATAGATCGCGATATGCACATGAGAGTTTTCGGCTGTTCCGAAAACAATTATATCGCCCGGTGTCAGCTTGCTTCTGTCTACATCTGTGGCGCTTGTACCGATTTTCTCGATTTTTCCCGCGGCGGCAAGGTTATTCAGCGCTGTCTGCCAGGTTGACACAGACTGAGTTCCCGCCCCGGTTGCGTCCACTGCATCCGATATATACTGCGTGTCTGCACCCTCAATATTCGGAAGGTAGTTGCACAAGTAATATGTCACAAAGCTTGCACAGCACAAGCCGTACTGCTCGAATGCCGAAATGTCGGGCGCTTTTCCGGTTGCCGTACTGCTGTCTGATACAGTTTCTTTACCGGTTAGGCTAAGTCCGTAAGATATATCAGACAGCACCGATGCAGGCGCGCTTGAGCCAAAGCTGCCGGGCTGATACAGCGTTCCATCATTCTTCTGCTTCTGCACATCGTAGCCGGTGTATTCCAGGGCACGAAGAATTGCGGAATCTGCCATATTATCAGGCAAATCGGAAGCTACTGCAGCAAATGTCCCGACAGGCGCAGTCGATAACAGCATTGCGCCTGCAAGGAAAGCCGACACGATTTTTGAAAATTTCTTTTTCATTTTGTCTCGTCCTTTCTGTAAAATAGAATAACGCCTGATTTTTCAATCAAGCGTCAAAATATGTGGGTATTAAACCTATCCGCCGTAATCTACGCTGCTTACGCAGACACAGCAGTACCAGGCGGAGGTAGCATCGTCGAAAGTACAGCCAACCGCCATATACAGGTATTCGCTTGAGCTGAGATAGCTCCAATGAGGCAGACTGTTTTTTAAGGCGTCTGCGATTCTTTTACCGATTTCATCGGCAGTACCGCCTTTGCTAACTTTTACAATTGCTTCACGATTGTATCCGTTGTAGTAATTACTGCTTTCGGGAAAACCGTACACGGTCATATCAACATACTTACCGTACTTAAAAGCTGCACAAGCTTCACTACCGTCCGTGTGGCAAAAATCAGTAACAAGCTGCTGGCTGCGATAACGTGCGACTTTTGTGAGACCGTTTAAAACGATGGCTTTTTCGGAACGATATTCGTTGATATATTTTGCGACCTTCGCTTCGACTTCGGCTCGGTCCGCTATCAAAGGAATAGCCTGCGGCTGTTCTTTTGGTGCAGAGCTTACTGCAGTTTGCACAGTTGTGTATGCTTCTGTTTTAGCAGTTTCAGGTTTCGCAGTTTCCGGCTTAGCGGTTTCTGCTGGCTTTTTCTCGCTCGCGGTCGTTTGGGGCGCAACTGCGGCGGTGGTACTTGCCGAAGAGAAAACCGGTTGATCCGTTTCATCTTCGTACCTGTCGGGCTGTGAAGTGTCAGCCGCGGTTTTGGTTGAGGTTACCGTTTCCGGCTTGCTGTCCGAAGAAGGACAAGCCGTTGTATTTTGGACCTGAGTTGAAGTTTCAGCACGGGTTTCCGCTGTAGTCAAAACAACCGTTTCAGCTTTACTTACAGTTTCCGGCTTATCCGTAACGGTTTCACCGGTCATACTGGCCGAAGAAAAACTGTCGGCGTTAAGCGGCTTTTCATCCGCGGCACAGCCGGACAAAAGTATAGCTGAAATAACAAGAATCGGTATAAGATGCTTTTTCATAGGCTCACCCTCCTTTGGTTTTCTACCCACATTGTACCGAATTTTTCTCTTTTTTGCAAGAGTGCAATTTTAAATCATACGCACCACCTCCCAAAAGTGTGAATTTTCGGCTTGCCTTAGATAGATTTAACTTACAGAGATAGCTATATATTGAGAGATAGCTTATATATTCTTCTTCGGCAAGTCAGTAAGTATTAAGGGGTTAGAGTGTGAGGAAGGGGAGAACAAAAAAATACTCCCCCTATCTTGAATCACGCTCCGCCCGCTTTCGCAAATAAGTCGCATAATGTTCCAAAGCCTTGCAGATATATTCCTCCGTCTGGCTTATGGAAACGCTTTTCGGAATCAGCTGCCGCACCCTGTCCCCGCTAAGTACGATTCTTTCTCGTTGGTTAGGCTTTTGCTCGGACATAATAGCAGAAATAGCTTCGGGTGTGAGCTTTCCTTCTTCAAACAGCTTTCGCATACGGATTGTCTGGTCGTGCGACGGTGTGCAGTCATTCAGACTGATTTCGTCTGCCAGGTCATGCTGACAGTCCTCGTCAAGAAAAGAAATCTCAACAGCAGGCCGCATTTTCATTGAGCCCTCGTCTACAAGTTCAAGCAGTTCGGGGATAAGATTTGTAAGGCGGATATATCTGCGGATTTGGTCTTTACTTTCACCTACTTGTTCGGCAAGTTCAACATCTGAACGCCCTTGTGGCAACTTAGTCGCCAGTGGCGACGAAGTTAAATCTGTCCTTTGTCCCTGCCTGTTCATCGCCTCCAAACGCATTTTGTATGCAAATGCTTTTTCCGAGGGAAGTATCTGCGACCTTTGAAAATTGCTTTCCACCATTAAGATGGTGGCTTCTTCTTTCGTCAGCTCGACTACCTCACATCTGAGTGTTTCAAAGCCTGCAAGCTCACACGCCCGTTTTCGTCTGTGTCCCGATACAAGCTCATATCTGCCGTCGTCTTTCTGACGGACGGTAGCAGGAGTAATAACCCCTCGCTCCCTGATGCTTTCCACAAGCTGAATCATATCCTCGTCATCACGCACCTTAAACGGGTGGTCGGGGAAATCGTCAATCTGCTCTATGGGAATATCACGGATTTTTGCGAGCTTGGCTTCGTCTCTCATTTCCTGTGTTGAAAACAGGTCATCGAGTGTTGGCAGAGTGAAGTCGCTCTTTCTTCCTGCCATCAGCTAACACCTCCTTTGTCAGTTCGGCGTAAGCCTTTGCCGCAGGACTGTTCGGCTCATACTTGTATATGCTGACTCCTTTAGACGCTACCTCCGCGGCTTTTACCGCCATAGGTATAGCCGAGCGGTATATCTTTACCGCTCCGCCGTAGTTCTGCCACAGCGCGTTTGCCGTGCTTTTCGCAAGGTTTGTCCGGTTGTCTACAATATTAAGTAGGATACCGTCAATCTTCAGGTTCGGATTGATATGCTGCTTGACCTTCCCAATGGTTTGCATAAGCTGTGTCATTCCTTTTGCGGGAAGATACTGAGCCTGAACGGGGATGATTACGCTGTCTGCCGCCGCTAAAGCGTTCAAAGTAACCATACCGAGTGAAGGCATACAATCAATTAAGATATATTCGTAATCGTCCTTTACCTTATTCAGATAGGTTCTCAAAACGGTTTCACGGCTCATAGTCGTTACAAGCATCATTTCCATAGCGGATAGTTCAAGGTTTGCGGGCAGCAAGTCAACATTTTCCTCGTGATGCAGAATACCCGAATGGGGGTCTGTGTTTTCCTCGCGCATTATCCCAGATAGCTTAGTGGTAATGGTAGCAGACAGGCTGTCATTATCTTTCCACCCAAGACAGGTCGTAAGGTCGCCCTGCGGGTCTGCGTCTACAAGGAGTACCTTTTTTCCTTGCCTTGCAAGCCCGATACCTAAATTCACCGTTGTGGTGGTTTTGCCTGTGCCGCCCTTCTGATTGCAGATAGCAATGGTTTTACAGTTGGGCATTGGCGTCCCTCCTTTCATCAGATTTGAATCTTTCGATCCACTTAAACGCAAAAAGCCATTGACCTTTTGCGTTTAAGTAGTTGCATTTAATTCGATCTTATCCCCCAAATGCACAAAAGGAAATCAACAAGCGTCTGACTGCTGATCAGACTCATAGGAATTTCACCTCTGCCGGGTTCTCCGCCAGCTCCGTAGAGAAGTATCATTGTCCCTGAAACGTTTCATCGCCTTATCCGCAGCAAATGGATATTTCAGAATGGTTCGGATTCGCTACCCACCTTGCTTTCCGCAATAACCCTTACGGGCAGGAGGTTCTTGGCGCACCTTCATCCGGCTGAGGTATTGTCCTCCGTCCAGGAATGTACTTGTTGAATGTGTATTCAATTTTCAAGGAACAGCGAAAGAGTTGCTCTTAATCCGATAAAAAAATAACCCCTTCACTAATTTCCACTGGGAGAAACCAATTGGCAAGGCAAAATAGAAAATTTTTTAAAAAAAAATAAAAAATCCGCCTAATTCTGAATAGGAAAAGGCGGCTGAATAAAAACACCGTATCGTAATTGAACGACACGGTGCAGTTTGAATTGCTTATTCGATTTGATATGTTCCTTATATATAGTGAACACGGAAACTTCTTTTCTTCGCTTTCTTAACTTCCTTAATGACTTCATCAACATCATCAGCATATTTGCCATACCGTATAAGCGAATTGCGTTTGTTTATAAGAAAAGAGATGATTTCAGCATATTCACGGTCATTGAGAGCAATGTAAAACTTTTTGTCTTTCATAAGAGTAATCTCCTGCGTTGAATATATAATAATTCGCTCATTATGAAAAATGTGCATAGCAGGGAAAACCTAACACAGAATAAATAAGGGATAAAAAGGTATAGGATAAAACAAGTTCGAACTGTTATGAGCACTCTTTTCAATTAGCAGGATTTTTAGCACGATTTTTTGAGCAATTAGCAGGAAAGCGATTTTGATTAGCAAAAATCGAAAATTCCTGCTAATTATATTAGCAAGCTAATTGAGGGTAATGGTAAAATGAATATGCAAAATATGAGGAAAAATATAGCCTTGCTTCGCCATCTAAGCGAAAGCGCAGACACACAAAAAATAAAGCCGAAAACCCTATAAAATAAAGGGTTTCGGCATTATTTTTGGCGCGCTTGCCCGGATTCGAACCGGGGGCGTTCCGCTTAGGAGGCGGACCCTCTATCCTGCTGAGGTACAAGCGCATTTATTAAATTTTATCAATATTACCACTTGCCTTTTTGGACAAGGCAAGCGATAAAGTACAACCTTAGGAGGGGTTTATTATATCCATTTAACTAAGGAGGCGTGCTTGCATATTAAATTGACAGATAATATTATACACTATCTGCTGCGGATTTGCAAGCACTTTGCGAAAATTATTTATACAGTTTTCCGTCACAGACGGTCAGTATCCTGTCGGCATATTTGGCATCGGAAAGGCTGTGTGTGATAAGAATGACGGTTTTGCCGCATTTGTGGCGGGAGAGAAGCAATTCCATTACTTCCTTTCCGGAGCGGCTGTCAAGATTTCCGCACGGCTCGTCCGCAAGGATAAGGTCAGGGTCTGCGGCAATTGCTCTTGCGATAGCGACACGTTGCTGCTGTCCTCCCGAAAGCTCATACGGCTTGTGCGACAGCCTTCCCGAAAGTCCTACAGCTTCAAGCGCAGAAAGTGAGCGTTCAAGGCGTTTCGCTGTCGGGATACCTCTGTAAGTAAGAGGCAATGCTACATTTTCAACCACCGACAGCGTAGGTATAAGATTGAACGACTGAAAAATAAAACCTATCCTTTCGTTTCTTATACGGCTCAACTCATTATCGGCAAGCGTTTTGGTGTTAAGTCCGGAAAACATATATGTTCCGCTGTCGCAGGTGTCGAGCAGACCGAGAATATTCATCAGCGTGGATTTCCCCGAGCCGCTCGGACCTGTAATTGCTATGAACTCGCCCACGTTTACCGTTAGGCTGACGTTGCTTAGTGCCTGTACCGTACCGTCAGCCATTGTGTAGTGCCTTGATATGTCAGCGGCGTTTATCAGAGCATTCCCGTTTGCTTGATTGACATTCCTGCTTTCTTTCATAAGAGCCGACCTCCTTCGGTGAGAAATAACGGCAAGGCGAGGCTGTCGTGTTGGTTATTACGCCTGCGCCGTGAAGTCCGCAACAGCCGTCATGCTGATGTATGCAAGGCTCGCCGCATATTATCATATTCATTTTTCCACCCTCTTTTTGTGAGATTATAAAGCTATTTTTAGCTGCAACGACTGTAATATTCACTGCATTTCAGTAATATTTTCCGTAACGGCAGATAAACTAAGTAGGTAAAAACGAAAAGGAGAATGAGTATGAATTACCGTAAAACATACAAAAAAAGAAAGGCGTTTCATATTACGATTATCGCAATTTCGGTTATTGCAGGGCTTTATTTCAATATGATGCTCCCCGGTGTTATAAGGGATAACGTTCCTTGTGTGGACGTAATTTTCCCTGAAAGAACAGAATATATCCCGTCCGTAACCTGCAGCGGTACGGTAGGTTATTCACAGGTCAGGAGCATAAAAGAAGAAATACCGCTTATTATAAAGGAATATCTTGTGAATGTCGGCGACAGGGTAGACCAGGGACAGACGATAGCTGTTGTTGATAAGCAGGCGGTGTGTGATAAGCTGAGCAATATATACAGCGGCTCGGTATCCGATGTGCTGACGGCGGCAGAACTTTCCGACAGGATACCTGAGGAAATACCGGCTTTGGTATCCGGAACGGTATGCTATCTTGCAAAAAGCGGAGAGCTTATAGATGCCGGAGCGGATATTGCAAGGGTAGGAGGCAAGGGCGCACTTGTGCTGAATGTTGCTGTGCCTGAACGCAATCTGTCGAAAATCAGAAAAGGGCAGACCGCATTGCTTACTCTGTCGTCTGTTGACGGAAAATTTGCAGGACAGGTGAAAAGCATCGGCAAAAGTACGAGAAAGCAATATCTCGGTGCCGTAGAGGAAACCGTAGCCGATGTTATGATAAGTATAGAAAGCCCGTCGGACAAGCTCAAAAGCGGTGACAGCGGATATGCGGAAATACAGACAGGTCTTAAGCGTGATATAGTTACCTTGCCTTACAGTGCGGTTATGCAGGATGAAAAAAGCGAATATATCTACGTTATCGAGAACGGCAGAACAACAAGGCGTGATGTTATAACAGGGCTGGAGCTTGCAAAACGGACGCAGGTTTTCGGGGTAAGCGTTGAGGAGGAAGTTGTAAAAAGCACACAGGGAGTAGCGGCAAATTCGATTATTATCAGAAATAAGACGGAATAAAGGAATACACAGGCATAAAACGGTAATTATATAATGGTCGGATATGAAACATAAAGCGGAGGTAGGTTATGGGACTGATGTCGGTTATGGCTGATATATGGAGAAGCAGGAGCAGAAGCGCACTGACTATGAGTGCAGTTGCGATAGGTATTTTTTCGGTAACGGTAATATCGGCGGCAGGGCAGATAGGCACAGCCAAGATAAACGACAGCCTTGACGATATGGGAGTAAACTCTGTACTTGTAGAGGCACAGGAGGCGGGAGTCGCTCTGAGCGACAGCGATATAGATGCTTTGGGCGGATTGAGCGGTGTCAACGGTGCGATGCCGCTTATGGCACAGGTCACCAAGTGCGAGCTTATCGAAAGCAATGTTTCGTGTATGGTGTGGGGAGTAAACGAGAAAGCGGACGAGATTATTTCGATGAAGGCGATACACGGCAGACTTATTGACAGATCTGATCTTAAAAAAGCCGAAAATATCTGTGTTATTGATGATGAGATAGCACTCGAAACATACGGAAGGACGAACATAGTCGGAAAGACGGTGAGCGTAAATTTCGGCGGTAAATACACTGATTTTACGGTGGTCGGTGTTGCCGAGTCGGGACTCAGTCCTATACAGAATATGATGAACGATGCTGTGCCGTATTTTGTATACATTCCC
>ENA-ORPF01001325-ORPF01001325.1-human-gut-metagenome-genome-assembly--contig:-NODE-1325-length-20592-cov-11.254808_pt1 | contig 20592 bp, 20 predicted proteins | sample MGYA00242140_ERZ509070 | MGnify/ENA primary metagenome ERZ509070 (study PRJEB26280, sample SAMEA2338713) | human gut metagenome | biome: human gut; feature: human-associated habitat; material: faeces... | reverse complement strand
TTTATTGCTTATTATCCGCACCCAAAAAGTTGCATTTATAAGTTGAACTCAAGTTCTAATTCGCCTATTGAGACAACATTATGAGTATCGCCTAATTGATCGAGCCTTTGTTTTATCTCTGGGTTGTAATACTTTGGAACATAGATATTATTAACTATTTCTCTTTCTGTAATTACAAATCCCAGATGGTCATATTCAAGCTGGCCATCTTCAATATACTTATTGTATTTCTCCTGTATTGTTGGTACATCATCCCGTGAGGTTTCATGACCTCTACTGTCATGGCCACAATATCTTGCAATAGCCATGAATATTTTATCATCTGGTGTACTTTTGCCTTTTTGTAAATATACCACACAAGTTTTTGCGTGTGTATATGGTTGGAACAATTCTTCTGGCATAGAAATAATTGCCGAGATTTTTGCTCTTTCTTTTATATATTGGACGATATACTTATGTGAAGGATTACAAAATATACTTTCTGGTGAAACAAAGCACATTCTACCCTTACTGTTAAGCAAGTTAAGACATTTTTCAATAAAAAGAATTTGTGGCGGCTGTGCATCAACCAACACACTGGATTTCTCAAATTTTCCGTTTTTGTTTTTCTTCCACTTATAGCCAAGATCATAGAGAGACAGTATCTCCGTTTCGTCTATTTTCAATTTTTTTCCGAATGGAGGATTTGTTAATACAACGTCAAAGGTTTTCTCTCTTATTTCTTCTTGAGTCTTCGCTCCCCAGGTATTGGGACTTACAAGAGAATTCTCGCAGAAAATACCTCCTCTGCCGTCATCCATAAGAGCCATATATGCCTTTGCTACCTTTCCCAAAAAGCTGTCTTTATCTATGCCTCTTATGTTTTTAATAGCAATTTTCTGTTCTTCGGCATACAATTCCTTATCTGGCCACTCATCACCAAACTGCTCACGTAATCTTCCCCATTCTGCTTTTAAGGCTTCTATTAGGAAGCCACCAGTGCCGCAGGCTGGATCAATTATTTTGTCTTCACAAGATAATTGAGCTATGTTTACCATCAACTTTACGACATTGCGAGGTGTAAAGAATTGGCCTTGTGAGCCTTTTGTTGTATAGTCTATGAAAGACTCGAAGGCATCTCCGATGGCATCTCTCTTACTATCCTTAATGCAGAAAGGCTGTAATTGTGCCACGGCATATGCAATGCTACTGTCATCAAGCGTGATAACATCCTCCTTGTTGAAGACATCAGTATATCTTTTTTTGACATCATCAAAGATTTCTTTTATTCGCTTGGCAACAGCTGATTTGTCCTCGTTGATACCAGCTCTGAAACGGACGATGTCACTCATTTTTGTGAATCGTTCATCATATATTTTGCAGAAAAGGAGGTTGATAAATTGTTGGGCAAAAATCTCTGGGAGTGTTGCTCCTACATTATTAGCTGCAAAATAGTTGTGTATATCCTTGAAGTTTGCCTTTAGGTTGTGAGGGGTCTTTAAGTCTTTACGGCGGTATTTTCCCACATCTTCAATTCTCTCGCCATACTCAGGTATATTAGGTATTTCTTCAAAGGAGATACCGTTATTAACAACCTTTTTCAAGAGACACAGTTTTTGATCACCATTGTACCAAACTCCAAGACGAGCTTTTGAGAGTTGCATATATATTTCTAATTGGCGGCGCCCATCTTTCCTGTTTGGTTTTTTGCACTCAACGATTATATACAACTCATCATCATTTATGTTTTCAGAATTGAATACAGCAATGTCTACTGGATATTCTTTTTTCGTGTCTGATGGGCGAGCTTTTACTCTAAACTGAGGACGTGTGCGAATATTAACCTTTGGATATTTGTAATCCTCTACTAGAATCCTAGAAAAAACTTGTACTGCATTAACCTCTTCTGGTGTAGCTTTAACTTCTTTACCAGATATATAGTCAATCAAGTAACCTTCTTTGAGAGTTTGTTCTTCCATATTTGTATATAATAAGTTATTCAATTATTAAATCTCTTAATTCACACTCTAGCAGTTCTGCTATCTTATCAAGCGTGGGTAAAGTGGGTTGAGTGATGTTGCTACACCACTTAGATACCGTCACAGCTGTTACTCCCAACTGTTCAGCAAGCCAAACACCAGTCTTTTCCTTCTCAACCAAGACCAGTTTTAATCGATTTAATTTCTTATTGTTCATGTTTAATGTCTTAAATTTGTATGCAAAGGAACAAAAAAAATGACTGAGATAACCAAATATTATAATTTAAAACATATTAAAAACACAATATAACCTCAATTATCTGTTCAATTTGCAATATGAATTGTATTTAGTAAGATAAAAATGTGACCAATCCTTTGAATGGAAAGGTCACAAATAATCGCTACATTAAAACAATTACATTTACTTTTTGATGAATTTCTATATCTCCATTGTCACATTTTATACCAGACATCCACCAAGTTGTTCTGGGAGAATTTAATAAAGTCATCGAGGTTCTTATGATAAAAGTCCTCTTCCAACATATAACTATTACATGAAATTGCATTTGAAGCCTCACAAGATTCATTAGGCTTCAGGTCACAAGTGAGCTTTTCTTCGTCATAATCATAATGATGATGATTGCAAAGATAGCAGTTCCTCACATCACAGCCTTTGCTTTTTGCTAAGGCCAGTCCCCAGTTATAAAAACGTCCGAAGGAAAATACTTCTGGACTTCCTTGCCTTTCTGAATAAACGCCCGGACTCATATTACTATCCTTAATAGTAACTTCCAATAAAGAACACCTTCTTCTGTTCCTAAAAGTCTTACAATCACATGCAGACCTTGCAAATGCCTTGCCTGTACGGTAATAGATAAATTTTGAGAGTGAATATCGGGCTTGCATAGCTTCATCAACTATTTCTTTGGGGCTAAAACCGTAGAATCTCACAGTGTCACCCTCCTGAATGTCATTGGCTACAATATTTTCCACATCTTCTTCAGAATGAACTTCAAATTCGATGATTCGTTTATGGGACTCCTTCTTTTTTTGAGTACATTCATGCGTAACCTTAATCTCAATAAGAATATCATTCTTTGAATTGTCGGGATTACTCCATAACAGATCTGCTCTGAATCTATCATCATCGACATGAACAGTCTCTTCAAGTCTACAGAGATTAAGAAATTTCTTCAGATCAACAGTCTTTTCGACAAGTTTAGAACATTCATCGCCACTCTCCTTCCAAATACAGTTTGTGGCATACTTACAGGCCATCGACTGCTGATAATGGAGTATAATGCTCTTAGAGTCTTCAAACCACTGTTTGAGTCTTAATTTTGCAAAGGCATGAAGATAGGATTCATAGGAGCATTCCTTATTAACCTCGTTTTCATACCTATAGTCATGTGCAAAATGCCAGGCACGGATATTTCCACAACGTTTGAGCATCCTACAACCACAATGAGGACAGAAACAATCTTCCTTACTGTCATGAGCTTCGTTGATATGTACCAATACACCGCTCTTGGAAACAGCATAATGCTGCTCCATTCTATTCTCATACTCCATGGACTTGGGTATTTACTGGTCAATATCAACAAAATCCACTTTCTTTCCCAAGGCAGTGGCTATCTTCGCAAGAATATCAAGTCCAACGGAATAACGACCATTCTCAATACGACTGAGATTGGCTGCATCAATACCGACAAGACGTGAAAGATCTCGTGCCTCTATACCACGTTCTTCACGTATCTCCTTGATACGATTGCCTATTCTGGCTCTATCCTCATGCCTGGTACCACTACTAATACCGAGAATACCACCACCTATGCCAAAACGCAGGGACTCACGCCAGATGTCATTAATCATCTGCTCTTTGTTATCGGAGAAATTCTTGTCAAACAACGATTCAAGCCAGAAAAGTTCCTGTTTCCTGGTTTCTTCGTTAATATAACTACCGATTTGGCAAAGAACTGTAAACACTTCTCCATCTGGAGCAGTGACTTCAACCTCTTTTCTGTTTATAATCTGGGCTGAAGATTGATGTTTAAACTTAGATATATCCATATTTTTAATCGTTTTTATAGTGGTGTACCCCACTTCTAAAATGAATACCGCTGCAAAGGTAATATAAATTTTCTAATTGGCAAATAAAACAATTAGAAATTTACATATAAAACAATCACTTTGTGTTTTTTTCTTTTCCAGGGCATTCATATATAAGAAAGAGAGAAGACATATCGCCCCCTCTCTCGCAGTGCTTACTTCTTATTGAACTCCTGTATTTCCTTAATCATATCTTTCACGTCTTGGTTAACTTGCAGAAAGTTGGCATATAATATCCGCTCACGTACTTCTGGAGAATCAAAATGGTAGAACTGAGGGATTGGATAATTAGCATAGTCCTTCTCCTCCTTAGAAATTTCGTCCATATCGAAGTTTGTCTTACAGAAGAACTTGCTGGTTTGAAACTCTTCTGACTCCTGGATGTCCATACTCCCTCCTCTACCAGTCTTTGTCTTTACGAAATCGCGGGCAGTCTGACCACATATCCAGCCTGTTGCCATATCAGCAATCTTAGAGCCAGGAACAAGACTATCCATATTCTCATTGAGGTTGACAGAGGTACGGTCACGGTCGATGGTCACACCTTTCTTTAACTGCACGACCTTACCGAAGATGTCATTGGACAGCCATTCAAGGGTTTCCTTGGCTCTGGCAGAACCACTGACCACATTACCTACAGTAGTAATAATCTTTTGCATACCTGTCTTGCCATAGTCGGCTTCCAACTGAGGCAGTTCCTGAAAGCCTAAGGCCACACTGACCTTATTGCTTCGAGCAGTTCCTATCAGACGGTCTATCTTATGGAAATACAACGTAGGTAGCTCATCAACGATGATGCTGACAGGTATATTCTTGCCTTGACCTGTATTGACACGGGTGACAAGTCGATTCAATATCAAAGCGTTCAAAGCACCAATGATACTTTCCATTTCTGGGTCATTGGCTATCAGTAGATAACTCGGATGTTTCGGGTCTGACACCTTCAAGTCGAAGTCATCACCGTCCTTATGGAAAATCCAATAAGATTCCTTGGTTGCAAGACGTGAAGTGAAGACACGCAGCGTACCAATCATACCTTCCAACTGCTCCATTGCCTTATTCTCAAATGCCGTCTTGAATGGGCCAAGAAGTGGTGCCACCTCCGTATCGGTCATCAGAACCTCAAAGATGGTTTCATAGCTTTCATTCAGGAATGACAGGATATGTGGCATGTCGCTATATTTGCCCAACCAATATGCTGGAGTCGTTACATTACCCATTGCGTCACGAACAACACCCGTTGGTTTGATCATGCCTGTCTCTGGGTCAATAGTCTTGTCAAAGTTCAATTCCTGACCATTCTCGTCATAAGGTCTCTTCTCATAGTTGCAGAAGAAATAGATGCAGGCCGCAAGGAAGTTGACAGCTGAAGTCTGGAAGAACTGGTCACTACCTCCACCACCCTCTTTCTTGCCCTTCTGCAAGGATTCAAGAAGAGTCTCGGCTGTTTCACTGGCAGCAGCCAGATTGCCAATGTACTTCAGTTGGATAGGATTGACACGACGGCTGTATTCGACATTCACGAAATTGATGATGTTGAACTGGCAGTCTTTCGGAGTCTTTCCGGCTTTCTTGTTGATACGATAATGATAGTACAGTTTCTGGGCAAGCGTCGGGAACTTGTAATCATAGACAACCATGGCAAATCCCTTAGCACTATGCTGACGGATAAAAGGCTCAATAATTGAGAACGTCTTACCTGAACCAGGCGTACCAACGACCCATGTACCACGGAACGGATTGATGACATTTACCCATCCCTTGCGGAACTTTCCCTTATAATAGTAGCGCATAGGGATATTGACACTATACTTATTTTCCACCTTCTCCTCCATCTGCTCAAAGCTCTCGTTCTCAAAGTTGAAACGGTCTTTCAACAAGCCATCCTTCAGGTATTTGGAGATATTGTCAAGTGCTACGTGAACCAACACAGTACCCACCACAGACATTACGAAGTAAATCCAAGTGCTGCTGTGGAGTGTGAAGAAGGTTGGATTCCAATGGCGATTAAAGACCCAGACGGAGAAGAACATGAGTATCACACCAAAGGTAATGGGATAGATGACCATACGCTTGGCGTAGAACTCCAAATGCTTCTTGTTTCTGGTGCCGACACAAGTAACGCATATCATCAGGAAAGTCATGATCTTACTGCGAAGCATGTGGCCATCCTGGTAAACATCCATGAGTTTGAGCCTGTCATGGATGTCAATAAGTATTCCACCCCAAAAGTCCAATACATCCGGGTTTATGGCATATTCAAAGAACTCAACTACCAAAGAGAGGTAGATGAAAGTACGGAATATCTTATATAGCGACTGAAGGTCTTTGCTTTCTTCCATCATTTACGGTTTTGTTCTTCTTTGTTCAAACGAATCATCATTATTGGTCTCACAGGCAATGAAGTATGCTTATCAGTGCTTTCAAAACGACCTGAATAGAGGCTGAAACGCCATGCTCTGTCTGTGGCAGCCCCTTCACATTCTGTACTCGTCCAGTACCAGCAATCTACAGAGTCGACAGGAAGAATTACCCCTCCACATCGCTCGATGGTAGCATTGACGATATGCCTTGCAGCATAGAGTTTATACATTTCACAGACGGATGGAATGAAATACTTGGCTTGCACACTTGATGCTATAGGGGATTCAATCTTACCATAACGCAATGCCGTTGTATTTGCCTCTCCATCGCAAGCATTGATGTCAGTGGAAGTTCCCTGAGCGACATAGATGGTGTCTGGATTGCTGAAAGCATCCTGAGAAGAGGCATTCAAACTGACCGCATAGGCGATACCTGATTTTTCGTCTGTTGCATCTACATGGAAAAGAACCGCTTCTGGAGTATTGCCGTTCTCAATACATTTGTCATAAGTGGTGACATCACCATTGGTGCTATAGACCATGCCCGGCATCCAGCTATGCCAGGAGAAATCTTCCTCGAAATGTTCATCACAGGAAGTCAGCAGCATAGTTGCCAATAAAGCATAGAATAGCTTCGTGAATATTCTTGTCTTCATAATAACTCGTTTTTTATCGTGAACCTGTTGGAAGTTTAATGCCTAACACAATACCTGTACGAAACAGGTCTTCACCATTGATGCACAAATCTGTCTTCACCTGCCAATAGAGTTGCCATCCATGACGGAGGACATAGTTATGCTCATAACCAAGATTTGCCCAACCTACTACCTCATGGGTATCACTGCCAGCACTGGCTCCGATACGCAGACTGCCATACTTGTTTCTGGAACGTACCACACATGGTTTATAGGCAACACCTAATCCCCATGTGCGATAGTTGTTCCAAAAGGATTCTTTGGTGACGTGTCCGGCAGATTCATCCTTCGCCCACTTGACATAGCCATTGGCAAAGTATTCCCAGGCATTGTGGTTCTTTGTCTCATGCTCCACGGCAAGGGTTACATCAAAGCCTCTCTCATAGAGCGCACCAACGCCCACAGAGAGACGGTTGCCGTGACTCTGTGCTTTACCTGTCACAGACAGAAACAGCATGGCAGAGACAAGTAACGGTTTCATATTACTTATTTTCTTCATAGTTCACTCGTTTTTATTCTTCCATCAGTATGGCTCTATTAAACGAATCGGCACTGAGCACATCCTCATACTCAATACTGAGATTGATGGTACGGCCACTAATCTGCTTTTCACTAAGTTCTATGGTCAGGATCTTGTCATTGGGAAAAGTCATCTTCTTCAAGACAATGACATTCCTGTACCCATAGCGGAAAGATTGTGTTGGATCAAGAACGAGTTCCGGTTTCAACTCAATAGTCTGCACAGTCGTAGCTTTCGAGGTCTTCTTATCATTGAGCTTAACCCTCAACTGATCAATATCGAAACGGATGTTTGTCCTATTTTCTATTGAGAAATCAATGAAGAAATACTCTCCAACACTATAGATGTTGTTCAGGCGCATTGTCATACGGTGCATCTTGGTTGATACGTTGCGAAAACGTGCTGGTGATGCCCAGATTTGACGCGCATACCGTGTCATATCTTCTGTTGACATACTGACAGCGGGATTATTATATGGCACTCGTTCATCCAGTGAAATCGTCTTCTCTGTCACAGCTTCATCCATCCTGGATGTATAGATAAGGGCATACTGGGTACGATAGCGTTCCGTAACGATAGTGACAACGGCCAACACGTCACCGTCATGGTGTACGTCCATACCCTCTTTGGGTTTGAGACGGACGGTATTGTTGATTGGCTGGTCACCAGCAACCTTATCAGTACTGATGTCCACAAAACGGACGGGTTCACTGGCAGTAATAACTGTTGTGACATTCTCGTTGATGGTAAGATATTGCATATCGTCCATCGTCGTCTGCGCCTTTATTGAAATCACAGACATAGTGCAGAATACTACTGCAACTAGAAATCTTAATGCTTTCATTTTTTCGTTATAAATCATTATTTCAATAAAAATTATAGATAATGACCAAAGAGCAATGGTTTTGACTTACATCTTCTCGTGAATAAGCTTTTTTGCATAGTCCTCCCACTCTCTCCTATATCTATCTTCCATATCACTTAAACCAACCTTATTACCGATTGACATTAAATATATCACGAGCCACGCGTTTTGCAACAAGCGCATCGATGGAATCAAAAATAAAGAGATCCGTCATGGTAAAAAGCCATGCAGTATCATATTCTTCTTTGGTCAATTTGAAATCAAATGAGAGAATGGTTTCCTCACTTAAATCTTCGGCCATTCTTGATATGTTGATTGCATATTTGTTTTCTGTAACTGGGCCCGCATGTATTCCGACCCATAAACTGCCCAAATAAAACATTATGCCCGATTCTTCCTGACTGAAGATGGCAAAACTATCGTCTCTTATAATAGACTTTTTCATTGTCATTTATCCTTTCTTTTTTCCTTTGAATTGATAAGATATACTTGTGTGCCATACTTGATATTCACTTTATTCTTGCGAATATTTTTAGAGATGGCATTGGCTGTTTTCTGGTAAGCATTCTGAAGGGCTTGCATTCCCCAACGGCCCAACGAACTGGTGGAAGAGCCATCATTTAGGCTCATACTTTGGCTCATAGCTCCACTAGCCACATCCTGTGTGGTTTCCCTGAAGCTGCTCCTTGGCACATACAATCCTTCCATACCATCGGTATCGTAGATGCTCAGATTAACCTTTACCAATTCGTCATCAATGAGGACGCTCTTGACGGTTCCCTTAACACGTTGCTGGCTGAAACCACTCATCGTGCAATACAGATAGCTGCCCCTTGGGATAGTACGGTCGCCAACGTCGATGTCATCTAACAGCCTTAGGCGCACACGGCTTCCATCAACCGCCTTGACATTCTCATCGACAATGGCTTTGATAAGTTTATTCTGGGGTTCATTAGTGGTGATGGTGTTGAAATAATCCGAAGTTTCTTTCTGTGACTTGACAACCTCTTCAGCTTCTGCCTCTTCCGCTATCTCGGTAACGGCATTCTCATTGATGGAGACTTCACCAACCTTCTGTTCAATCTGCTGACGAGACTTGCCTCCTGTTTCGGCTGCACTATTCTCAATGGCAGACATTGCATCAGAAGCCTGTCGTTGACCTTCCATCCTCGCTTCAGCAAGTGCCTTGCGAAGTCCCTCCAGTGTCTCGTCTTCCTCTGAGGTATTTCCACCCGTTCGGTCATCAGCAAAATGATTATCTTGTTCCTGTTGCTGGCGCATCTGCTCCTGCAACTGCTTCAGGCGTTCCAGAGACTCCTGCGCCTGTTTGCTGTTGGGATCCATAGCAGCGACCTCTGCATCACTATACTGTGAAGTATATTCTTCCTTGATGTCTTCCCCACCACGTTCAATGTTCTCTACGGCTGATTCATCCTTAATCTTGCCAAAGTCATTGAGCATATTGGTGTACTTGTCGCCGATACCGTCACCTTTGATATTGGCATCAGGCAACTTGTCATTAAAGAACTCGGTGGTTTCCAAGTTCGACTTGTCCACCTCGGTTTTTTCCGTACCAAAGAGGCGTATGACAAAGAAGCCCAAGAACAGGATGGGAATATACAGGATGGCAGGAAGCATATACTTCGGCTGCCGGAAGTTAATCTTTTCTGTAAGCTTCATATTCGTCTATTTGATGTGGTGTATAACTGTTGATGTCTTTCCTTTCTGTCATACCCTGCTCCTTTGGTGCATGATGACGCTTAAAATGAAGTTCCTTCTCCTGCCGTTCAACGGCACTGGAAGGCTGAGGTCGGTACTTGACTGCCTGTGTCATTCGATACAGGCTTAGTCCTACACTGAAGAGCACGAAAGAGAAAACGAGTGCCAGGAACAACTTTGTGTGCTTAGAGGCAAAACGCTGTACACATGCAGCACCCTTGTCAAGATGCAGAGTTTGAGCGAAACTCTTACCGGCTGCCACATCCCTTTCATAACGCTCCTTGTACTTCGGGTCGTCCTTATCAGGAACCTTCTCCCCGAACAGAATCTTCTTAAATCCCATATTATAATCGTTTAATAGTTCGACTTTGTACGCTGCTCCAGATCCTTGTTCAGGATAGTGCGCCAGTTAACAATAAGCAGTCCATGCGGATTGTTCTCGGTTCTCGGCACACGCTTCAGATAGCCTTCAGTGACCAATTCGCGCATCAACACAGAAGTTCTGCGCTCGATACGCTGCCGACCATAATAGGTGAAGGACATATTCTCTTCACTGAAACGGATGCTGTCACAGAAGATGCTGAAGACAGCACTCGTTCCCATGATATTGCCATAGAAACCTTTCTCCTTCAGGGCATTATATTGTGCCAGACCTGTCTCGTCGATGAGGTACATGGCTTTCTCCATCGTGTACTTGATGTATTTGTCATCAGGTGCAAGAGTAAAGAAATAATGATGGAACATTTCGACATGGCTCTTGGCTTCCACGTCCAAGGTTTCCTCCATCGTACTACGGTTGACGAGGACGGGAACATTGCCGTCCAGGACATACACTTTCTGATGTGCATCACTGACCATTCTCCTGGCTGTCCAGATGCTGCCAAGAGAGATGATCACACATCCCACTAAGAACAGGCTGCATATAATAAGCACCAGCTTAATCTTGTTTTCTAAATTCTTGATTACCATTGTATAACGATATTATATTAAACTCCTACTAAACGACCTGCCGACTGACGCATGGAGGTGGCCACACCCTCACCGAAACTACGGGTGGAGAATGCGGTATCACCCTCAGGTATCATCCATGCTGCAAGGTCTGGAACAAGGTTCAAGCACTTCAAGGCCACAACACTGGCCGCCATCAGATAGCCTGCCGAGAAGAAGGCATTCTGCAAGTAATTGACTACGGTCTCATCTGAAGCTGTGACAGCCGCAAGGTCGTTATATTGTATGTTGATGACTATATCAAAGAGCAAGAGGACATAGAAGCCGACGAAGTAAAGCATGGCTCCATAGAAATGGACGGTGAGATACCTGATAATCCACTTAGCCCATGCCCCTTCCCATTTCGGCAAGAGGGAGAACGCCCATTGAATAGGTCCGAAAATGGTAAGCATACCCAACAGGATCTGCTGACAGTAGATGGTTCCCCACCAACCTATTCGGAAAGTAATTAACGCTATCAGCATGATTATCTTGTCGGCCAACATCACAAGTCCGGCTGTGGTGCTGGTCATCTCTGCTTTCACAATGTTTTTTTCATCTTCAGCTGCAGCATCTGCATCTGTGACATCCTGCACACTACTCTGGGTGAGCAAGGCACTGACGGCATTGCTGGCCGCCTTGATGGTGGACATCGGATCTGCGGCTTCGTCGCCTAACTGATACATCAGCTGCTGTACGTCCTGCATCCTGTCCTCCACCTGTGCTGCCTCGGCTTCATAGAGGTCGTGGGTGTAACTACCTATGGCATTAGGAATATAGCTCAGGAAGTCCAGAGCACACCAAGAGCTGTGACCTCCTGCTATACCAGTGTCCGATGGTGGGTACCACCAGCAAAGGACAATGCTGACAACTAACGGCTTGAACAGTTTCATTACATCCAATGGCTCACGCTTGACCATCATCTTATAGGCCATGTGAGCACAGACGATGATGGCAAAGAGTCCTGCCAAAGCCATAGACATCTGGAGAATCCACCAAAACGGCCCCTGACCACCCGTAAACGTGGCATCGGTCAGAAACTCGTTGGTTCTGAATATCACGTCATCAATCTCTTCTTCAAGGAGGTTAATGCCGAAATCAACAGCGGTACTGTCATTACTCATATTGCTTCTTTCGTTTAAGGATTATTTGATACTCGTCTGGTACTGCCTTCATGGGAGGCATCACGCCAACGGTTATAGCCAGCTGTCGCATTCTCACTGACACGGTGCTGGAAACGCGACATGGCTTGAACAAGGTGGTCTGCCTGATTCTTTGTAGTCAGGTATCGCACTCTAAGCAAAAGATGGTCATTGCTCTTGACAATCTCATCATAAATGGCGAGATACTGCTTCTGACGTTCACTATTGGGCATATATGCTTGCCGGGTGGCTTTGATAGCGAAGTCATACATCTGGCCAAGTTCTGTCCAGTTGGTGATTTCCTCTGTCTGAGCCTTCCCATTCAGAGCGTTGATATTGTTTTTGAAGGCAAGCAGCTTGCTTTCAATCTTGTTTCCTTCCGTGATCCATGCAAGGTCAACTTGCCGGTCAGCGATATTGGCTGCTTCAATCTTAGCACGGCCTTCAAGGTCTGCCTGAATACTGTCTGCATATTCCACCTGTGGAATGGAAGCGGTATTGGCTGCAATACGCAAAGTGTTCTTAACAGAAGTGGCAGCTTTGGCTCCGTTCTTGTACCTCCGATGGGTAACGGTATAGTAAAGCTCTGGAGTCAAATTACCCGCACCCAGTTCCATGACCTGAATCTGCCCCTGCTTGGAGGCATCGTGATTGTAGGTCATGGACTGAGCATGGGACTCAATACAAATGAAAAGTATAGCAACAGCCGATATGAAGATGCTCTTTCTCATTTTTATTTCTTTACGTTAATAATCAAGAATGTTTCCTGCTTCCATCCATCGGTCAAAGGCTTCCGTTGCCATCTGGCGAATGGTTTTGGAACGGTATATCTCAGACTTCCAATAACTCGTCCTCGCCTGTATGAACTTCCAGGTCTGGTAATAGGCACTGTTCACGATGTCCTTGATACGGTCAAGTGACTTGTTGATATTGTCAATCATCAGCATTAAGGAGGCAGTGGTGCAACAGACCTGGCCACTGGCATAAGCCGCCAACACACAGACGGAGGAATAAAGATTCTGACATTCCCCGGCAAGATGGGCAACAGCCCTGGCATTGACGGCAAGCAGTAACGTGTCAGCACTTTCTATGCGCCCACGCTGGATGATCTTTTCATTGAAGTCTTCGAGCATCGTCTTATACTTGCCGATTTTCTCCGACACGTTATCATAGGTACGATAGACATTGAATCCTGTGCTGACGGTGCTGTACACCAAGTCAATGATGTCAAAGGCACGTGTGTACTTGTCTAATTCAAGATTGATATCCCTGTACTCCCGATAAGTGACCTTGCTGGCTTTGTGCAGGAGGGCATTGCTCTCTTCCAAGGTGGCACGGGCAAGAAGGAGGCTGCGCTGCTTCTTGTGGTCGTTGATGTAAGCTTCAATGGTCGGTATGTCACGAGGGACTAACTGAGCCATGACAGCCTTGGGACACAAGGTAGTCAGGCAAAGCAATAGGATGATATGTCTCAACTGTCTCATTGCTAATCGTCTTAGGGTTCAACATCATAATTATTGTTCTCTTCCTCCCAATCGTAATAGTCACTGCCTCCGTTGTGCATCCAACGGCGACGACTCTTTTCTGCGATATTCATCTTGCGGTTCTTGTCAGCATTGAGCTTGGGTAACAAGTCGTGTACCCAATCCCTGACTGTGTGCTTATAATGGAGGAACTTCTCTATCGTTGCCAGATCTGTGTATATTTTAGCAAGCCTTGCCTCAATGCCTCTGGCAATCTCCAGACGGTCACTTGCCCATAAGAGGTGACGGACTCCGTCTGTATCTTCTATTTCCAGTCCTGGACGACGGCTATATTCAACACTTACCGTACATGAAGGATATTCCTGAGCAAGCTCACTCAAACGCTGGTTGACAATAGCCGCGTTCTCATCATCGGTCTTTGAAGGATCAAGTTCCATCGTTTCGGCAACGGACGTATCACTCCAGCTACTGGTCAATTCCCAATCAATCTGCACAATGGCACGGTGTATCTTGATACCAAGGAAATACTTTGGTCTTCGTGCAATAGAAACCGTTGCCTTGAAAGTAACCGTTCCCTTGACGCTACCGACAGTTCCATTGCGGATAAATGTGTAGCCCGTCCAAGAGCCGTTGTCCGTCCATGTGATTCCATAGGCATCCTTCATGGACTTCATCAACTGCGGTATTCTGGTATAGTCATCAGTCTGGGCACGTTCCCCTTCCTCTGCTTCAGAAATGGCGTTCTTGGTGTCAATAATACTCTTGTTAATCGTGTCGAGTTGTGACTGTAAATCGCGTATCTTCTGCTTGTTGCTATTGTAAGTGGCTTGATACTGGTTATATTCCTCAGTGGTTGTCGCCTGGGACATCTTACGGAGCAATTCACTATTCTCTGCATTAAGGGCATCCAACTGGCTCTGCAGATGGGCCGCCTCCTGTTGTAACTGTGCAATTTTAGCCTGTAGCTCACCGGTGTCTATCTCTGATGTTCCTGTAAGCGTTGTGTACATAGAACATTCCTTTGTGTGTCTACTGGGGCTACTTCCACAGTGACTGCATTTATAGGTGGTACTGCCCTTACCCAAAGTGCCTCCATCATGGCATGTGATGCTGAAAGTAGCAGATGCAGCTCCAGCAATCTTCTGAGCATTAGATGCCTGATAGTAGTTTCGGTTATCATAACCGATATAATAGGTATAGTTGCTCTCCGTCGGATGGGTGGAGATATAATCATTCAATTCGGATGTGTTCTCAATGTCACGATGGTCACCGTTTTCATTATACTGATTCAGACGAGCATTCATCTGAGCCATGAACGTGTTCCAGTCCATACTATAGCTGTCAAAGACTGCTTCATAGACCTCCTCCTTGACATTCCAAGACTTTGTGACTTGGATGCTATAGGCATAAGCCTTGGCATACTGACCACTTTTTGACTTGCTCAATATGTAGGCAAGGGGTGAATAATAGATGGAATAGCTGAAGCCATCACCACTGGCATTCAATTGGCGTACCCTCTCACGACTCCACCCTGCGTAACCCTCAGAATTTAGCAAAGCGGCCTCATACTGAGCGGAACTTGGATAATAACTGGGATCATTGGTGCTGATTCTGTACCATTCGCCGCCATTGATGATACTATTGTCATCCGTAGGAGGATTATAGTCACAAAGCGTCTCACTCCCGGCATCCCTACGATAGATATAAACACGCTGAGTATAATAACTGCCCTGAGCAGCAGAAGCCCAGTCATCTATCCACCGAGTGAGATTATAGTCACTCAGATTGAACAGATTGCCGATATTCTCCTGTCCTATCACTGTAGTCAGAACTTGTGTTGCGGATAAGTCTTTGTACTCTTCATACATGTTCCTCACATTATCGGCAAGGGTGAGCACACTTCCCACCTTCTCCATGAACGTGCCACCAAAACTTGTCCCTTGGAGCAGCTGATTCACACCATTGTTATATCCGGCATTGGCAAGGCCAACACCTTTGCTGATGAGATTGTCAAGGTCGGCTTTCAAGTTCTCCTTAGAAAACGCCCCTTCAATGTCATCGCCCAGGTGCTCGAAAAGTTCCTTCCAGTCTATGCCTCCTAATTTGGCCAAGTTGAAAACTGCTTTCAGTTCTTCAGATATCTCCAGAAAGGCAATATCATTAAAGCTTAGAGTACTGTTCGTGACAATGTTCTCAAACTGCTGACAGAGAGATTTGACATCATCACAGGTCTTCAGAAGGTAACTGCCCCAATAGATAGCTGTCGAAGGATCTTCTATCATAAGCTGGGCGCATACAACTATCTTTGGTATAATACGCCGTGAGACAATCTTATAGATACGGTTGTAGTAGTAGTTTTCCTGACGGTCATCCCATAAATTGAGATTAGTGAGTGCTTTCCTGTCAAGGTATTTTGAAGAAAAGATACCGGCACTGGCAACTTCGGCAGCTTTATAGCTGTCATAGATCTTCTGAAGGTTCTCATTATGAAGAGCCTCCATAGCAGCCTCGGTAGTGAAAGCCTCAGACATGGCTTCCATTGTGCCGTAATCCACATTAATGCTATAGTACTGAGCCTTGACACTCACAGGGAATGCCAAGGTCAGTAACACGAACAATATGGACAGCGTCTTCCTCATAATTACTAATCTTTGTTTTGGTAATATTTTCTCAGGACACCGATGAAATCATCTGCTGCCATCAAGGCCAGCTCAGCATTCTCTATGGAATAGTCTGAAAACTTGTTTATGTAAATCTCTTTGGCAATTGCATATCTACGATTCTCCCATTCTTCATCAGACAACACAAAGGAAGGGCAATTCAGATACTCATCGATGCTCTTATCATCCATATCAAGCTTCAGGCCATACTCAGACAGAGTCATCTCAATAGCTCGAACCGTCTTTTTTCCGCAATTCCTGAGTCGAAGAAATGCATTACGGCTCGTTTTACACAAGTCGAGGACAGTTTCAATCTCGTAAACATGCAAGGCATGATGAACACGGAGATTATACCCATCTCCAAATTCGAGTCTCTCTATTGGAGTACTGAGATCAATGCGTTTGTCTTTAGCAATCATATTGTATTAATTTAAGTTTAATACGTGTCCTGTCTGGTTGACTTTCTGAGCGAAAGCCAGTGACTTGCTGATGCCGGACTTGTTCCAATCACGGACATAGACTTCGATGGCTTTCTGATGAGAACATTTCAGTTCTTTCTTATAGAGTTTCAGGGCCTCTTTCTCTGCTCTTTCCGTCGTATAGGTCATATAGCATTCCCTCGGTTCTTCAACACCGAAGACATCACTGGCAAGACCACGACGAATGAACACTTCACGGAAGAAAGCCCTGCCTTCCTTATTTTCCAGTCGATTGATGGTAAATATCTTGCGGCATTCTACATCTGTCAAACCCAGAACTGCCTTGATTTCATCAAAACGCTCCTTGAACTTACCCTGGTCAAGTAGCATGATAACATCCGAGTTATTGATGATGGCTTCCTTGACAATGGGACTGCCTATGATGTCCTGGAGTTCCTGTGTAACTACCCCAACCATTGCCCAGAACTTTCTGGCCGTCTTATAGAGATACTTGATGTACTCTGCCATCATGGGAGAGGCAACGGCTTTCCATGCCTCCTCGATGACAAGCACCTTGCGGTTCTTCTTGATACGCATCTTCTGGATGAAAACGTCCATGATGATAAGCGTCACAAGCGGGAATAACAAGGGGTCGTCCTTGATGGTGTCAATCTCAAAAACGATGAAGGTCTCATCGAAAAGCGTGGAGTCCAAATTCTCGTTCAGGGTACGCTCATGACTGCCTCCCCTGTAGAAGTCCATCAGCATATAGTTATAGGTTGATATATCTATACTGGCAATCTTATTCTCGTTACAAATATATGGTATGCGCTGAGTACTGTACTCATAGAAGGAGTTAAAGGACAGTTCCTTAACCTTCAGTGCTTTCCTTCGGTCTTCCATCTCCTTGATACGCTTATTAATCCGCGCCTCGACTTCCTCATTGGTGTCTGTGGCACTGCCTTGTGTAGCTGTTTCAATGAGGAACTTCTTATGTAAGGCATCCCTCTGAGAGGCAGAATAGCCTTTGAAACCAACAAAATAAGCTTCATAGTATTCAGTAATGACCTGCTCGATAAGACGGTCTTCTGTCTTGCTCACTTCGCCGTTACTACCTTTCCAAATGAGTATGATGAGATTTTTCAGGAAACCTATTTTTTCCACGTTCAGCTCTTCTCGCTGGATGCGGAACGGGTTCATCGTGATAGGATTCTCCTCGGTATAACTGATATACTTACCACCGACATACTCACAAAGACCTTCATACGAGTTACCTGTATCGACCATGACAACGTCTGTATTCTGCTCCCAAAGCTGTCTTACGACACTATTCATGTGGAAGCCTTTTTGTATCTTCTAACACGCTGAGCCACAATACTTTCCTAAAAACAACAAATTCAAAACGGTACAAATTTTGAACAGGGGATTTTCTGTGGTTCAAGGTACTCGGCAAAGAGAAAAAACTATGACAGGGGCAAAAAGCGGTTTTAAGATTTTTTATAAAAATATTTTGGGCAATTTTGGCTGGTTGCTATCCAAAGAGCGCATTTTTGATGAAAAGTCCCACTTTCATCAGCCATAAAGAGTGAGACGGTCGAAAAAGAAAAAGAGGGATGAGAGAGCCTTGTTAGTGGCTTCAACATAGGGCGAAAATGGATGTCTTGTACCTCAGTTGTATCTCTGTTGGCATATATTGCTGATAGACAATGCAGGTTAATGATTCGGCGGCAATAGAATAGCGTTTGAAAGACGTATTCATTGTTTAGTAGTTTTCCTGATAAAATGTTAAATTTAGGGTAGTTAGATTAGTTTTTCTTCCAATTGTTTGGTTTTTTGGAATTGAATGCCTACCTTTGCATTGACAAATCCCGCTCGCTTCCCATAAGAACAGCGTACCCAGCGGGACATTTTTTAAATTGTAGGTATATGAAAGTTATAAAGAACAAGACAATAGATTTTGCAACCGCAGTTCAGGCTCCCGTCATTAACGGAAATAGAGCTGCACGGACAGGTTATGTCCGTTTGGTTCGCCTTATCACTGACGAGCCTGTTCCTCAACAAACTTCATATACGGGAAAAATTGAGTTGAGGTAGGAATGGCTGTATATACAAAAGAATACGAATCCCAGCCAGAGGCTATTCTTACAAACGTCATTATCTGTCCAGCCGTAGATTTGTCGGCAAACGTGGCTGTTCCTGTTCATTGCCAAGTTGAAAATGTATTGTGGGACACAGGAGCGACCAATACATTGATTTCACAGGAAGTTGTAAATGCTTTAGGGTTACAACCGAAGAACAAGGCTCTTATTTCGAGTGCAGGAGGTGATGTCGAATCCTGGACTTACCTTGTTCATGTTATCCTTCCAACAGGAACAGCAGAGTTGAATGTTCAGGCTCTGCTTAACGACAATTCAGACTATGATGTGGTGATTGGCATGGATATTATAAATTCATGCGACTTCTGCTATACAAACAAAGACGGCAAAAGTACATTCTCCTTATGTCATCCAGCAAAGGAGAAAATCATTCTGAAATAAACCAGCCATAGGCTTTCTTTCAAGAAAGACATGTGCGACAACAATAATGACAGATGTGACATTCGCATCTGTCTTTTGCTTTTTACGCCAATAAGAGGCCATTTCCTTACACAAAATATACGAGATTTGAGCAAGAATTTAGTTAATTATGGTTAAATTTAAGGTTTATACATACTTTTCCATAACAAAATGAGGTTGTATTGAGATTTTCTTTGTACTTTTGCAGCGGACTATTATCGCCATGTTTATAGCCATTGAGGTTAGACGTGTTCTTTCGTGATGGCATACAAGGCAGCCTACGCCGTGCTGAGTATGGCGGAGTCATAATGACAAAGCGGTACAAAGCGGGCATTGGGTGGGAAAGATAGTCCAGACATAATGAAGGCGTTTACTAACGCTCTGTTTAAGACAGTCTGTAATCTAGCAAATTAACAGTTATCATAGTCTTGAGCAAAGCCAACGGTAGATGTCCCGGGTGTGATAATATCGCTCCTGCGGAGACCTGTAAGCACGGATTGTACCTTTTCGGGCACAACAATTGTTTATTATGGTCTCCTAATGGAAATGATTATTCATATCGGCGTGGGCTCTGACGTTGTCTGTTCAACTATGATAGGCAATTGCTAGAGCCTCAGACTGTGGAATAGACAACAGACGTTTCCACGCTCTTTTTATGTCTATATTGCTATTAACGAGCAACGACATATAAGCCGATATGAACGCATTGCTTAATGCGCATACCAAACGAGGTTGCGATTCACCTCCTCACATTGGATTTGCCTCCAATGTCTCCCCCGAAGCCCAAAGCTCACAAACAGGGGTGTCCTCGGAATATGTCCAGCAGGAAGGTTACAACTGGTTTGTTCTTCGTGCTACTTATAACAGGGTAAATGCAGCCGTAGAGAAAGCAAAGAAGAATGATATTAAGACATACGTGCCGATGCACTATGTACTAAAAGTGATTGCTGGGAAGAAGAAGCGAATACAACAGCCTCTTCTTCCCAACTTTCTTTTTATATACGCCACAAGGGAACAATCAGACAGTTTTGTGAAAAAGACAGTTGATGCCCCAATCTCTTTTATCCTCAAATCCGCAACTACGCGCCTATATGATACAGAAGCGAAAATAATCTG
>ENA-ORPF01001320-ORPF01001320.1-human-gut-metagenome-genome-assembly--contig:-NODE-1320-length-20677-cov-6.824847_pt1 | contig 20677 bp, 17 predicted proteins | sample MGYA00242140_ERZ509070 | MGnify/ENA primary metagenome ERZ509070 (study PRJEB26280, sample SAMEA2338713) | human gut metagenome | biome: human gut; feature: human-associated habitat; material: faeces... | reverse complement strand
CCGTTGGCTGCCGGTTTTTTATATTAACCATTTATATAAATTTTAAAAAATGAAATAATTAGAACAAAAACCTCAAAATATAGTACAAATTTATCATTACAAAAATTCTGATATAAAAAGAGCAATATTAAACAAAAACCAACTGAATTAAACCCAAACCCATGTCATATTTTGTCGAAAACTGCTAATCACCTATCAATATTAAATCTTCTAATAGAAATCTTCAAAATACAAGCGCGTAACGCGCCTAGAATATTGATATATTATATGGAAAAATGAATCCACCAACAAAGAGTGAAATTTCGCAAAAGCGACAAAATTTCAAAAGAAAGACAAAAAAGAAGTTCTACGAAAAAAATAATCGATGGAGGGATGAAATATTTGGGAAGAATTTATTATGAACAGAAAGGACTTATTAACCTCGATGATATCGTAGATATATTTATTGAGGTGGGAAATATACACAATTACCTGGAAAATGCAGCCTTGCGGATTTTGCTTTTTGGCAATCCTGAGCTGAATTTTTATCAGTGCCGATTATTAGTATTGAAGTACGGAGAATCACTTTCACAGGATGATTTGCACGGGCGGATGGTATTTATGAGAATGATACAGCTGCTGGAAGCTAACACAGTTTAAAATAAAATGAGAATTTCTTTTTTGACCGGGCAACCGGTCTTTCTTTTTTGCACAAATGGTGTTATAATTTTGAAGAAATTATGTTGATTACTCATAGCTTTAAAAAAGAAGCATTGCATTGTGTTTAATTAAACCAAAGCATGATAATTCAATCAAAGAAAAGAGGACAAAAATGAACATCGTAGTACTTGCCGGAGGGCTCAGCACAGAGAGAGATGTTTCCTTCAAGACAGGAAGCATGGTAGCTAAGGCGCTCAAAGAGAACGGCCACAAAGTTATATTATTGGATGTATTTATGGGATATAGTGACAGGGAGGAGGACCTGACAGGTATATTTGACCGCGCGGACGAGATAAGCGTGCAGGTCAGCGATATTCCGACAGAGGCACCTGACCTCGCAAAGGTAAAGGCTTCCAGAAAGGACCAGTCACCTTGCTTCTTCGGACCAAATGTCATCAAAATGTGTCAGATGGCGGACATTGTTTTCATGGCACTCCACGGAGAAAACGGAGAGAACGGAAAGATACAGGCAGCATTTGACCTATTCGGTGTCAAATATACAGGCAGCGATTATTTAAGCTCAGCCATCGCCATGAACAAGGAGACCTCAAAGCAGTTCTTCCTTGCAAACGGTATCCCTACTCCAAAGGGTATTTCCATGACAAGAGCGACCAGACAGGACGATATCACAAAGCTTGACCTGACACTTCCATGCGTGGTAAAGCCATGCTGCGGTGGTTCAAGCATCGGTGTCACCATCGTTAGGGATGCGGCAGAGTTCAAGGCGGCGCTTGACGATGCCTTCAAGTGGGAAAATGAGCTGGTTATCGAGGAATTTGTACAGGGCAGGGAGTTCTCTGTCGGCGTTATCGAGGGCAAGGCTCTTCCTATTATAGAGATTGCACCGAAGGAGGGCTTCTACGATTATAAGAATAAATACAAGGCGGGCAGTACAGTAGAGACATGTCCGGCCGAGCTTCCTGAGCAGGTTACAAAGGATATGCAGCACTATGCCGAGGAGGTTGCGCGTGTTATCGGGCTTGACACATATTCGCGCTCAGACTTTTTGCTCAATGACAAAAATGAGATGTTCTGCCTCGAGGCAAACACACTGCCGGGCATGACTCCGACCAGTCTTCTGCCACAGGAGGCCGCGGTTATCGGTATGAGTTTTAATCAGCTCTGTGAGCATCTGATTGACATATCTTTGAAAAAATATGAGGTGTAGCATGTCAGATAAGTACATGAAGAATCTTACATTTGCAAATATCGCTAAAGCCTGTGAGGGCAGATACATAGGCGATGAGACACTGCTTGATACGACAATCACCGGCGCCGTCATAGACAGCAGACAGGTGAAGGAGGGCTATCTTTTTATCCCGATAAAGGGAGAAAGGGTGGACGGACACAAATTCATTCCGACTGTGTTTGAGCAGGGGGCGGCAATTGTGCTCTCTGAGCATGAGCTTACGGATCCGGCAGGCCCATATGTGCTTGTTGAATCAACCACCGATGCCATGAAAAAGCTCGCGGCATTTTACAGAAAAAGCCTTGATATCAAGGTGGTGGGCATCACCGGAAGTGTCGGCAAGACCAGCACTAAGGAGATGATATCATCAGTCCTTGAGCAGAAATACAGCGTCCACAAGACCGCAGGCAATTTCAACAATGAGATAGGCCTGCCACTCACCATTTTCGGAATCAGGGAAAGCCATCAGGTAGCGGTGCTCGAGATGGGCATATCTGATTTTGGCGAGATGCACAGACTTTCTACTATGTCTTGCCCGGATGTCATGGTCATCACCAATATCGGCTACTGCCATCTGGAGTTTTTGGGCGACAGGGATGGTGTGCTTAAAGCAAAGACAGAGTGCTTTGAGCATATGATGCCGGATGCGGTCGCAGTGCTGAATGCAGATGACGACAAGCTGGCCACAGTGCAGACGGTAAATGGAAAGCCTGCCATATACTATGGCAAGGAATCGGCTTCAGGCGTTCATAAATCAGTATATACCACAAATATTGAAAACCTGGGATTTGACGGCATGAAGGCTCATTTTGTCACCCCGGAGGGTGAGTTCGATGCACACATCCACATCCCGGGTGAGCACAATGTATACAATGCCATGGCGGCAGCGGCTGTCGGATTGCAGCTTGGCCTCACAATAGCAGAGATAAAGGCAGGAATCGAGAAAGCAGAGACAATCGCAGGGCGTACCAATTTCATCAAAATACACGGCATGACAGTGATAGATGACTGCTATAATGCAAACCCTGTATCCATGAAATCCTCTATCGAGGTGCTTTCACATGCAAAGGGCAGGACAATAGCAGTGCTTGGCGACATGGGCGAGCTGGGAAGCGATGAGAAAAAGCTGCACCATGAGGTAGGCGAAGCAGTTGGAGAGAATCATATCCATACACTTTTTGCCGCAGGAGAGCTTGCAAAGGAATATGCAGCCGGAGCAGCGGAGAAATCATCCGATGTAGACATCCACTATTTCGAGGATAGGTTGACCATGACACAGGAGCTTCTTTCATATGTGAAGGAGGGCGACACCATACTGGTGAAGGCATCGCACTTCATGGAGTTTCCGAAGGTGGTAGAGGCACTGAGTAAATAAAAATAAGGTGAAAACTAATCAGTAAAAATTAATTCGATATTTAATAATTGCGAGGGATGGATATTCTCCAAGCCTCATAATATTATAAAAGAAAGAGAGAAAAATAATGGCACAGAATCCAATCGTAACAATCACAATGGAAAACGGCGATGTAATCAAGGCGGAGCTTTATCCGGAAATCGCACCAAACACAGTAAACAATTTTATCAGCTTAATCAATCACAACTTCTATGACGGAGTATGCTTCCACCGTGTAATCAAGGGCTTTATGCTCCAGGGCGGAGATCCGGACGGAAACGGCACAGGCGGCCCGGGCTATGAAATCAAGGGCGAGTTCACACACAACGGCTTCAAAAATGACTTAAAGCACACAGCCGGCGTACTTTCAATGGCACGTACCATGATACCTGACTCAGCAGGCAGCCAGTTCTTTATCATGCATCAGGATGCACCACATCTCGACGGTGAGTATGCGGCATTTGGCAAGGTAATCGAGGGCATGGATGTGGTAAACAAGATCGCAGAGGTGCGCACGGACTACATGGACAAACCACTTGAGGCCCAGGTCATGAAGACAGTTACAGTTGAGACCTTCGGGGTGGACTATCCGGAGCCGGAGACAGTTTAATGATAATAATTATCGATGAGGCAAGCGCAAAACTTGCCTCTTTTTACTATCATGGCGAGCTGCAAGAAAAACTGTATGGTGCACTACCGGGAAAATTGCTGTATGAGTTGCAGAAGAAACTGCCGGATGAGCAGCAGAATAATTTGTGTGTGTATGAAATAGAAAATAATTCAGGATATACAGAATCTGCAGATAACACCGCGAAAGCTAATACGGGAAATCTAAGAATACCGAAAGCTCCCACAGACTGCATCTGGATAGTATCAAACAGGCAGCAGAAGCAAATAGCTGACTCACTCGGCATAGCATCAGTAGGAGAACCGCAGTGCGGCACGCGCTATGCAGTGGAAAGCCTTGCAGAGATTGATATTGAGTATCTGGAGCGGGTGCGCAGGCGGTATAATCATATCCCGTGGGACATAGGCGAGACAGACAGGTGTCTGATACGTGAGCTATCCCTGTCAGACCTTCCTGCGCTCTATGAGCTCTATGACAAGCCCGGTATGACAGACTTTTTGGAGCCGCTTTACGATTACGAGACAGAGCTTGAATACCAGAAAGCATATATCGAGAACATGTATGGCTTTTACGAGTATGGCATGTGGCTTGTATTTTCCAGGGAAACAGGGAAGCTGATAGGCAGGGCAGGGCTTGAGCATGATGAACTGGGCTATATGATAGCACCGGAATTTCAGAACCAAGGCTATGCCACGGAGGTGTGCCGCTTCATAATAGACTATGCGCGCGAAAACACAGACTTTGAAGAGCTTTACTGCCGGATAGACGAGAAAAATACGGCATCGGTGCACCTTGCCAAAAAGCTTGGATTTACAAATAGCGGGCATATGGATGATGATATAAACGCTTCTATATATAGAAAAAATATAAAAAACAATGAAAAACATTGAAAAATATGCAATTAGGCAATAAAATATAAACATAGTTTAACGATTTGGAGGACGAAAAAATGAAACAATACGCATATGGAGTAGATATAGGTGGAACAACTGTAAAGATAGGCTTTTTTGAGACCACAGGAAAGCTTGTCGATACATGGGAGATTCCTACACGCACAGAGAATTCAGGCGAGCTCATCCTGCCTGATATTGCAGCATCCATCAAGGAAAATAACGAGAAGCACGGCATCGAGATGGGTGACATCGAGGGCGTAGGCATGGGAGTGCCGGGACCTATAAAGGATGACGGAACAGTATTGAAGTGTGTCAACCTCGGCTGGGGTGTGTTCAACGTGGCACAGTCACTCTCAGTACTGTGCGGCGGCATCAAGGTAAAGGCCGGAAACGATGCCAACGTAGCTGCGCTCGGTGAGATGTGGCAGGGCGGTGGAAAGGGCCATCAGGATGTAGTCATGATCACACTCGGCACAGGCGTAGGCGGAGGAATCATCCGCGAGGGCAGAATCGTAGCCGGAATAAACGGAGCAGGCGGAGAGATAGGACATATGCCTATGGTAGATGATGAGTCAGAGTGCTGTGGCTGCGGCAAGAAGGGCTGCTTAGAGCAGTATGCATCAGCAAACGGTCTCGTAAGAGTGGCAGAGAGATACATTGCAGCACACAGGGATGTGGCAACAAAGCTTGATTTAAATGCAGGCTTCACAGCCAAGGATGTATGTGATGCGGCAAAGGCAGGAGATGCAGCGGGCATTGCGGCAGTAGAGCAGTCTATGAAGCTTCTCGGCAAGGCAATGGCAGCAGTAGCATGCGTCATGGACCCTGAGGTATTTGTTGTAGGCGGAGGCCTCTCAAAGGCAGGCAGCATCATCATCGATACAGCAGCAAAGTACTATAAAGAGTATGCTTTCCATGCAAGCCGTGAGACAGAGATCAAGCTTGCCACACTCGGCAACTCAGCCGGCATGTATGGCGGAGTAAAGATGGTTATAGGCTAACAACATGAGATTGCAATTTTTAAAGAAATAAAATATAATGGCTACTAAAGATACACTACAATCGAGGTGAGACTATTGGCAGATTACTCAACAGAAGAATTAGAAAAAATAGCGGACAAATTTCGCTCAGATACCAGCGGTATAAGGGGAACAAAGGATTTTACGAGCCCGGAGGAGCTTTACGATGAGCTTAAAAAGGAAATCAAAAAGTACCATCCGTCGGATGACACAAGCCTTGTGGACAAAGCCTACAGGGTAGCTTATGATGCTCATAAGGGGCAGGCGCGTAAGTCAGGAGAGCCTTATATCATACATCCGCTTTGTGTTGCCATAATACTCGCCGAGCTCGAGCTGGATAAGGAAACCATTGCAGCAGGACTGCTCCATGATGTGCTGGAGGATACCATCATGACCATGGATGAGATGCGTGCAGAGTTTGGAGACGATGTCGCACATCTGGTGGATGGTGTCACGAAGTTGAAGCACCTGCACCTGACAGACAGCACCAAGGATCCGAAGGACAAGAATGCGGACAGGCTTGAGATGCAGGCTGAGAATCTGCGTAAGATGTTTCTCGCCATGGCAAAGGATATCAGGGTCATCCTCATAAAGCTGGCAGACAGACTGCACAATATGCGTACACTCAAGTACCAGTCCAAGGAGGCACAGCAGCGCATCGCCAGAGAGACACAGGATATCTACTGCCCTATCGCACAGCGACTTGGTATCAGCAAGATAAAGATAGAGCTCGAGGACCTTTGTATGAAGTACCTCTATCCGGATGCCTACTACGATCTGGTGGAGAAGGTAGCCCTCAGAAAGACAGAGCGCGACACCTACATCCAGGGCCTGGTAAACGATGTCAAGAAGTATGTTTCAGATGCCGGTATCAAGGCAGAGATATACGGCAGGGCAAAGCATTTCTTCAGTATATATAAGAAGATGGTCAATCAGGACAAGACTATAGACCAGATATATGACCTCTTTGCCATCAGGATTCTGGTGGATACCATACCAGACTGCTACGCAGTGCTTGGTATCATACATGAGAAGTATAAGCCTATACCGGGCCGTTTCAAGGACTATATTGCCATGCCGAAGCAGAACATGTACCAGTCGCTTCACACGACACTCATAGGTCCGAGCGGACAGCCGTTTGAGATACAGATACGTACTTATGAGATGCATCGTACAGCTGAGTACGGTATCGCGGCACATTGGAAGTACAAGGAAACAAACAACGGCAATGCCACTACCACCACTGTCACCGAGGAGGAGAAGCTCAGCTGGCTGCGCCAGATACTCGAGTGGCAGCAGGACATGTCGGATAATAAGGAGTTTATGACTTTATTAAAGAGTGATTTAAATTTATTCTCCGACAATGTATTTGCATTCACACCGTCCGGCGATGTAAAGAACCTGCCAAAGGGCTCCACACCTATAGACTTTGCCTACAGCATACACTCTGCGGTCGGCAACAAGATGGTCGGTGCCAAGGTAAACGGCAAGCTGGTGCCGATAGACTATGTCATCAAAAACGGTGACCAGATAGAGATAATCACCTCACAGAACTCCAAGGGGCCAAGCCGTGACTGGCTCAAGGTCGTAAAGAGCACACAGGCCAAGAACAAGATCAACCAGTGGTTCAGAAGTGAGCTCAAGGAGGAGAATATACAGCACGGCAAGGATCTGATAGCAGCCTATGCCAAAGCAAAGGGCATCAACTTTGCAGAGATAAATAAGCCTGAGTATCAGGAGAAAATACGCCGCAAATACGGCTTCCACGACTGGAACTCATGCCTTGCAACCGTCGGTCACGGCGGACTCAAGGAGAGCCAGATAGTCAACAGGATGTACGACGAGTACAAGAAGGATCATGTGGTACCGGTGACAGATGCAGATGTGCTTGGCAGCATCGCAGAAAAGCAGCAGACGGCAGCAGGCACACAGCCCGAGCACAAGTCAAAGAGCGGTATTGTGGTACACGGACTCTATGACGTGGCTGTGCATTTCTCGAAGTGCTGCAATCCTGTTCCGGGAGATGAAATCGTGGGCTTTGTCACAAGAGGCCGAGGCATCTCCATCCACAGGACAGACTGTGTGAATATCATCAATCTGTCCAAGATAGAAAAGGACAGGCTTATAGAAGCAGAGTGGCAGGATACAGCTCTCATGGACAACGGTGCTGAGTATCAGGCAGACCTTAAGATATTCTGTCATGACAGGCCGGGACTGCTCGTAGATATCACAAAGATATTTACCGAGAAGGAAATCAATATCAGTGGTATCCAGTCCAAGACCAGCAAGCAGGGCATCGCTACAATCGAGGTGTTTTTTAATATCAAAGGCAGGGACCAGATAAAGGTTCTAGTGGAGAAGCTCAGACAGATAGAAAGTGTAATAGACGTAGAGAGGACCACCGGCTAAATCCCGGTGGTTCTTGCGTGAAGCATAACATATAACAGACAAGGAGTACACTCATATGGTAAATATGAAGATAGACCACTTCGTAGTGGGACCGGTGCAGACCAACTGCTATTTTGTCACCAATATAAAGACAAAGGAAATGATAATAATAGACCCGGGCGCGTGTGCTAATCAGCTCGCCAAAAAAGTGGACGAATCAGGCGCAAAGCCTGTAGCAATACTGCTCACACACGGACACTTTGACCACGCCACGGATGCAAAGCCGCTCGCAGACCGCTACGGCGTCAAGATATATATCCATGAGGCAGACAAAGTCACACTCGATGACCCACAGCTTAATGTCAGCTACATGATGGGCCAGTCAAAGACCTTTTATGCAGATGTATTTTTGAAGGATAAGCAGGAGCTTGACATTGCGGGCTTTCACATAGTGGTGCTTCACACACCGGGGCATACACCGGGCGGCTGCTGCTATTATTTCCCGTATGAGGACGTGATCTTTACAGGCGATTCGCTGTTTTGCGGCTCAATCGGACGTACGGATTTCAAGGGCGGCAGCATGTCTGACCTCGTGCGCACAGTGAAGGAAAAAATCATGACACTGCCTGAGCATACAGAGGTGTACCCGGGCCACAACGACACAACAACCATAGAAAACGAGAGGATGTATAACCCTTACTTATGATAGTAGTAGTATTTAATAAACCGGATTTTGAATATGATGTGCACTCATTGCTCAAGGAGTTCTTCCCGCAGGAGGATGTGCAGATGTACTATAGCTGCTCACCTGATGAGGTGGAGGGGAAAAACCTGGCCTGCACACACCACGAGATGACAGACGATGGCGTAAAGGAATTTGCGGATGCATCACAGGTATTTAAGATAGACTATGTGGGCGATGAAATTGCTGTGGAGTGGACGCTGAATAGAGCTGGTGGAAATAATTCCATGACAGGTGAGATGCAGCAAGCCGACGAAAGTGACATTAAAACAGCCGGAAAAAGAATCTGCACAAAAATATCCGTGGACAGCGCAGACCGCAAGGAGACCAAAAACCGCCTTAAGCTCGCCCTGTATTCCATGATAGAAAAGGGCACAGGAAAGAGCCTTCCGTGGGGAACACTCTCAGGCATCAGACCGACCAAGATAGCCATGAAATGCATAGAGGACGGCATGAGCGATAAGGAAACCTACGATTATCTGAAGGAAACTTACCTCGCAAGCGATGAGAAAATCGACCTCTCAATAGGCATAGCAAAGCGCGAGAAGGCACTGCTCGATAGGGTGGACTATGACAACGGCTACAGCCTGTACATAGGCATACCATTCTGCCCGAGTACCTGTGCATACTGCTCGTTTACCTCATACCCGCTCGGTGTGTGGAAAAACCGCGTGGACGATTACCTCGACGCACTCGAGAAGGAGATAGACTACACGGCACAGAAATTCTACCACAAAAAGCTAAACTCCATCTACATAGGAGGCGGCACACCGACCACACTAAGCCCTGCCCAGCTTGACAGGCTTATCAGAAAAATCAAATGTAGCTTTGATTTAAAGGACTGCATGGAATTTACGGTGGAGGCAGGCAGACCGGACTCCATCACGAGAGAAAAGCTTATGGCACTAAAGAAAAACGGCATCAGCCGTATATCGGTCAATCCGCAGACTATGAAGCAGCAGACGCTCGATATAATAGGAAGACACCACACGGTAGACGATACGATACAAAGCTTCAAGCTCGCGCGTGAGCTGGGCTTTGACAACATAAACATGGACCTCATCATGGGACTTCCCGAGGAGACGCTCGATGATGTAAGGCACACAATGGAGCTGGTGAAGGAGCTGGCACCTGACAACGTCACTATCCACTCGCTTGCAGTAAAGCGAGCTGCAAGACTCACCATCTTCAAGGATCGCTACAGCGATATGCAGATGGTCAACACTCAGGAGCATATGGATCTCTGCGCAGCCTACTGTAAGCAGATGGGGCTTGAGCCATATTACCTCTACAGGCAGAAGGGCATGGCAGGCAACATGGAAAACGTGGGCTATGCGGCAAAGGGCAAGGCCGGCGTATACAACATATTGATAATGGAGGAAAAGCAGACCATCGTGGCCTGCGGAGCTGGAGCAAGCACCAAGCGCGTCTGGCCGGTACCGAATTCGGATGGCACTCACCGCATCGACAGATGCGAGAATGTCAAGGATGTAGGGCAGTATATCGCAAGGATTGATGAGATGATTGAGAGGAAGATAAAGCTCTTTGAGGAGTAAAATATCAATGCGGCTTATATAAATAACAATTAAATTATCAAATACAACTTAAAATTAGATATTATAACCAAAAATTTTGACATTTATTGACAAAACAATACCCTAAGTATATTATGTTAATAGTAAATTTTTGCGTAAAATAAAATCGGGGGGGGGTAGGCAGATGCCAACCCCTTTCATCGGATATATTGGGAGTATATTCAGTTTATGGGGAATAACCTATTAAATATAGAAGAGGGAAGAAAATGAGCAAAGAACATAAGAAAACATTCGAACACTGGGAAGTAGTAACATTATTATTGATGATTTATGACTTTATGGCAGTCGCTGTATCGTATTTTGCAGCATTATGGGTACGTTTTGACTGTAAATTTTCATCAATAGAAACGATATATCTTCATACATATTATAAGAGTATCCTGTTTTATGCAGCTTTTTGTGTGATCGTGTTTTGGTTCATGCGTCTGTATAAGAGCATTTGGAGATTTGCAAGTTATTCAGAGTTAATGCGTGTGACAGCTGCGACTTTAATCAGTAGCATTGTTTATGCGGTTACTCTGACAGGATTTGTGCTAAGAATGCCGATCTCCTATTTTATAATAGGTATGGTATGCCAGTTTATCACGACGTTAGGAATCCGTTTCTCTTATCGTTTTATTCTTCTCTTGCGAGGAAGAGCGAATAAGAATGAAAACGAAAAGAAAGTCATGTTGATTGGTGCAGGAGCTACAGGACAGCTGATTTTTCGCGATATCAAAAATGCAAAAGAAACGAATGAGATAGTTGCTTGCTTTATTGATGATAATCCAAATAAGTGGGGCAGATATATTGACAATGTGCCTGTGTTTGGTGGCAGAGACCGAATCATGGAAGCAGTAGAAAAATTCAATATTGATAAAATTTATATGGCTATACCGAGTGCAAAACCGGAAGAGAAGAGAGATATCTTAAGCATCTGCAGTGAAACATCTTGTGAACTTATGAATCTGCCGGGTATGTATCAGCTTTATACCGGAGAAGTATCTGTCAGCAGGATGAAAAAGGTACAGATTGAAGATTTATTAGGAAGAGATCCGATTAAACCGGATATGTCAGAAGTATTCGATTATATAAAAGGAAAGGTTGTACTTATTACAGGTGTTGGTTCCATCGGTTCGGAATTGGCAAGACAGATTGCATCACATCAGCCGAAGCATCTGATTCTATTTGATATATATGAGAACAATGCATATGATATTCAATTGGAGCTTAGAAAGAAATATCCGGGACTGAAGCTTGATACCCTTATTGGATCTGTGCGAGACAGCATATGCAGCTATGGCACATGGCTGTAAGAAGTTTGTATTAATCAGTACAGACAAGGCTGTAAATCCAACGAATATAATGGGCGCATCTAAGCGCCTGTGTGAAATGATTATTCAATCATTTGCAGCAAAAATCAAAGAGGGAAAGGCATACGAAGTGCCACAGCTGTTTACGCATGGAATGAATGATGTAATTACAGCACCGGAAATTGTAGAAGCATTAAAGACAGCACAGACAGAGTTTGTTGCTGTTCGATTTGGTAATGTACTCGGTAGTAATGGATCTGTTATTCCAATCTTCAAAAAACAGATTGAAGCAGGTGGACCGGTAACAGTTACGCATCCGGATATTATCCGTTATTTTATGACGATTCCAGAGGCAGTAAGTCTTGTACTTCTTGCCGGTACTTACGCAAAAGGCGGAGAAATCTTTGTTTTGGACATGGGAGAACCGGTAAAGATTGATACATTAGCAAGAAATCTCATAAGATTATCCGGTTATACACCTGATGTGGATATTAAACTGGTATATACTGGACTTCGACCGGGAGAAAAGCTCTATGAGGAAAAACTTATGGCAGAAGAAGGACTCAAGAAGACAAAAAATGATTTGATTCACATTGGTTGCCCGATTCCGTTTGATATCGAAGAGTTTTTACAGCAATTGGATGGACTACTTGAAGCTGCTTATAAAAATAAGGATGATATGAAAGAGAGAGTACAGAAAGTGGTAACTACTTATCATCCAGCATAAGATAATTACTACAATTAGTAAAGTTACTAAACGGGGAAAGAAGGAAGAGAATCAATGAGTAGAAAGAACATACAATTTAGCCCACCTGATATCAGTGAGGCGGAGATTAATGAGGTATGTGATGCACTTCGTTCTGGCTGGATTACAACAGGACCAAGAACAAAAGAGTTAGAAAAAAGACTAGCAGATTTCTGCCATACAGACAAAGTTGTTTGTCTTAGTTCAGCAACAGCAGCAGAGGAACTTAATTTAAGAATCCTTGGAATAGGAGAAGAGGATGAAGTAATTGTCCCTGCATATACATATACGGCGACAGCAGCTGCTGTAATTCATTGTGGAGCCAAAGTAGTGTTTATCGATAGTCAGAAAGACTCTACTGAAATGGATTATGATGCCATGGAAAAGGCTATTAATGGAAAAACTAAGGCTATCATTGCTGTTGATTTGGCAGGTATTGTAGCTGATTACGATAGAATATACGAAGCTGTGGAACGTAAAAAGAATTTATTTACTCCAAAGACGGAAATTCAAAAGTCTCTTGGAAGAGTTGCCGTGTTAGCAGATGGAGCACATTCCTTAGGGGCTAACAGAAATGGAAAGATGGCGGGAGAAATTGCTGATTTTACTTCGTTTAGTTTCCATGCTGTGAAGAACTTTACTACAGCTGAAGGTGGTGCTGCCACATGGAAAAATATTGCAGGAATTGATAATGAAAAACTGTATAAGCAGTATCAGTTACTGAGTCTTCATGGACAATCAAAAGACGCGTTAGCTAAGACACAGCTTGGTGCATGGGAATATGATATTGTAGCTCCTTACTACAAATGTAATATGACAGACGTTATGGCAGCTATCGGACTTAGACAGCTGGATAGATATCAGGGACTGCTTGAAAGAAGAAGAGAGATTATAGGTAGATACGATAAGATGTGTGACAATTTTGGAATTATGCATCTGAAACATTATGGAGAAAATTACAATGGATCAGGACATTTGTATCTAACTAGAGTGCCGGGAATAACGGATGAGCAGAGAAGAGAGATTATTATAAAGATGGCTGAGCAGGGTGTAGCAACAAATGTCCACTATAAGCCGTTGCCGATGATGACGGCTTATAAAGCGTATGGGTGGGACATAAAGGATTTCCCTAATGCTTATGATTATTATGAAAATTTGATTACGCTTCCACTTCATACAAAATTGACAGATGAGGATGTAGAGTATGTTATGGAGAATTATAGTAACATAGTTGAAGAATATCTGAAATAGGGAGTAGATGTGATGCTTAAAAAATGGGAATCCTTACCGGATTTTATGAAGAATGAAGAGGTTAGACCCTATTATGAAGTTCTTAGGAAGAAGAAAGGTAGTCTTTTCCTTAAACGTGTATTTGATATATTGGTTGGTTTGATAATTTTGATTATTACAGCAATCCCAATGATTATAATTGCGGTAATGATAAAGTTTGATTCAGAAGGTTCTGTATTTTATAGGCAGGAGAGAGTTACTGCATATGGAAAACACTTCAGAATACATAAGTTTCGAACAATGGTCAGTAATGCGGATAAGATAGGATCTACAGTAACTGTTGATAATGACAATCGAATTACTAAAGTGGGAGCAAAGCTTAGAGGTTGCAGACTAGATGAGCTACCACAAGTGTTCGATGTCTTGAACGGTAATATGAGTTTTGTTGGAACAAGACCGGAAGCTATTAAATATGTGGAAATGTATGAACCAGAATATATGGCTAGCATATAATAGTTGTGCAAGCATTTTAATATCGCATAAATTCCAGTTATAGCGTGCAATTTCCTGAGTTCCTATTCTTATACCATCATTAGCAAATAAGCGTTTATGTTTTTTGTTTAATGTAATATTATAATTTTCGGCTGTTTGATAAAAATCATTAGTGTCTGACTGGCTCATTAGTATGAATAACTGATGTGTATATGTATATTTGTTACTTTTCAATTTTGCAACATTAAAGCCTAAAATAGAAAGTTCTTCAGCAAGTTGATTTGCTATTTTTACTGTTAAAGTTTGATAGGACTTTCCAAAATTTTCTTGTTCAATAAGCGCAAGTAATAAAGCTGCTATATGATTTGGTTGAGTATTTCTTAAATAATTGGGAGTAATATTTGTTTGCAGGCACTGTTGGTAAGAAATACAATTAGTCATAATAAGTCCACATGCAGGTGCAGGTAGTGTTTTATGTGCACCTCCAATTAGTACTATATTGTTGATATTTTCTAAAGGATTTTCTAATACACCAGAGGCAATAAGACCTAACGTTTGTGTCCCATCATAAATGATTCCCATCGAATCAGGCAATGATATTTTAGACATATCAGGTGGATTGATAATATCCGATTGACAGAATATTAAAAATTTGTATGCTCCTGTTTTGCATAAATTATTTAATTCTTTATATATTGAATGTCAACATATGCATCTAACAGGGAGCTTGCAAATGTATGACGGAACATATGAGGTGTAATATGCTGTTCAATAGCAGCAAGAGAAGTGTATTTGTTAAGCATTCTTCGTACTGTTTGATCCGACAAGGGGGTACCTGACGGGTTTACAAAAAAATGATTAGATTGATTGATTTCTGATGAATATATGTTTTTATATTCAAGCAATATTTCTTTGACTTTTGTATTTTCAATTTGCATTTTACGTTCTTTTGCACCTTTGCCGTATATAAGTACAATATTATCATTGAGGTTGACATCGGAAGGAGAGAGATTACATAGTTCTGATATTCGCATTCCAGTTGAAAATAAAAGTTCAGCAACTGCAATATCACGAAGAGCCTTTTTACGTTTATATGGTGTAGTTGCAGAGGAAAATTGATTGTAAATTGTAGTTAAAAAGATTTCTAAAGTTTGCAATGAAATCGTTTTTGGAAGAGTAATGGGTTCCCTGAAACGAATTTCAACTTTATCAAATGGATTTTGGGTAATTATTTCTTTAAATTCGCAATAGTGAAAGAATGCCTTTAATGAGGCAATTTTGCGTTTAGCAGATTTGGGTTTATAGTAAGAATGCAAGTGTGAAATATAAGATTCTATATGTTCAGGTGTAATATCATCAAGATTAGAATAATTGATGTGACTTGCAAATTGTGATATATCAATTTTATATGCACGTATGGTTTTTTTGTCCAGACATTTTTGAGTCTGGCAAAATTGAATGTAATTTTTAAAATGAATATTGAAATTTTCCATGGTATATAACTCCTTATTTTTTTATATGTATTCTAACAAAGCTGTTTTAGAAACTACAAATTAATAATATGAGTAAACGTCAAACCACGCGCCTTGGATAATTAGCATTTTTGTGAGACACTCTTAAAAACACGAAAAAAATAATAGTTTTTTAGAGGAGGCAAACTATCAGGGATCAACTCATTCGCAATGTAAGGCATTATAATGGTTAAATATCATAAATCAATGTCAGGAACGATCTGCAAATGTAACTGTTCGCCAATAGCTTAAAGACAACGATATCAAGGAGAAGTCTTATTAATAACTGGCGCATGATTTGACGTTTACATTTATAATAGGTAGAAGTTTGGAATAAATAGTTATAGATTTTTGCGAGAATAGCATGTATAATAAAATCAGACATAGGTTAGTTAAGGAAGCTGATTTTCATATGAGTATAGCAGAGTGAACAACAAAAATTGAGAACCTGTCAGCAGATGATTATAATATGGTGATCATGCTTGCAAACAGATTATCTGAGAGATCAGAGGCGAGTGGACTTAAAAGGCTGAGTGAGGATCAGTTGGTAGAAGAATTGTCGGAATCCATTAGAAAAAGTGATATGGGAGTAACAAATTCGACACGAGTAGTATCTAAGAGTATTAGGAAAAAGTATGCAGTTTAATGTATAACTTTCAGAATTAGCAGAAACACAATACGATAATATCCTATCATATATTTCTAATGTATTAAAAAACCAACAGGCTGTGAAAAATGTAATAAATGATTTTTGTATTTTAGGATGATATAGAATTAAAAAATCAGGGGGAAATAATGGATACAAATACTTTGCTGGGATCAGCAGCAATAGCAGCTATTATTTCAGGAATCTTTTCATATGTGGTTTTGAGTAAAAAGGGGAAACTTCAATATATCACAGAAGATCGCAAAGAGTGGAGAGAAAAGATAAGAAAAATAGCATCTAGAATAGATGGAGCATCATATAAGAAAACATTAAAGATACTGACAGATTTAAAAGTTAGAATAAATGCGTATGGACATAATAACGTTAAGGTAAGTTACTGGGCGGATTCACACATTTGGGATCTTATCGATGAAATAGAAAAATGTGAAGCTTCACCAGAGATTTTGAAAGTACAGCAGAAGCAGTTAGTTGAGTACATTTCGCTTTTATTAAAATTTGATTGGGAACGGTCAAAAGATGAGGTAAAAGGTAATATGCTCGAACTTGTCAGTTGGTTGATTTTATTGTGTACAATGGGATACTTTTATTTTTCAATTACATTACATAATACATTATTTGAATCTTACAGATTTGAAATAATTTCAATGATAGGAATATATATTTTGATGATTATAGGTTTCTATTTTATAATTGTATTTGAGGTGAAAAGTACTTGTACCACTCTTATAAAAGGAGTAATTACACAAGACCCCAAAAAGGATAATTGGAAGAAACTGCTAGGTTGCTATTACATATATATAGTAAGTGGAATTTTATTAATTATAATATATCATGGAATGTTGGATGCTGCTTTTGGAAGTATTGGAAGTAAAGCAGCTAATGAAATAAGTATATGGTTACTTACTATAATGTATTTTATAGTAGTATGTTTACAGTTTGGATCACAGATAAAGAAAATAGATAACAATTACTATTATGTTGATGCTGTTAACCGGGTTAGAATTAATTATAAAAGCATGAAGGATACAGAAGAGGCGCCAGAGATTGAAAAAAGTGTTCAAAGCAACAAGGATTAATCCGACACAAGGGGCAATGCCATTAAGCTAACTGTTCGATAAAATGTTCTGTTCATTTGAAAGTACCACAGCCAGTGTTTTATTCCGAACGAAGTAGGAAACGGGGTATCAGGTACGATTAAATTATATAAAAATTGAATTTGAAAATGTCAAGAACCATATTGGATGGATTTAAACATTATTAAAAATTAAGAGTTGTAATATCGAGCACTTGCATCTTCGAATTAATCAAAAGACAAAGTAACTACTACGATATATTTATTTTGTATTTATTATGTGGAGGCGATGGATAACAATGCTTATTAGAATTTTACACGATTTTATAAAAATAGAAAATCCAGAACTTTTTCCAGTAGAATGTATTTACCATTATACAACACTTGATGGATTTATTAGTATATTAGAAAATAGAGATTTTTGGATTTCAAATATTAACTTTATGAATGATAGTAGAGAATTTATAGATGGTAAAAATATGTTTATAAAATATTTGAAAAACAAAACTTCACAGGATACGGAGCATGCAGAATTTTATAATGAATTAGAGAATATCGTGAATAGCGATAGTTCTACTGGTTTTTATAATATAGATAGAAATGATATTTTTGCACTTAGTTTTTGTGATAAGGGTGATTTGCTAACGCAGTGGCAAGTTTATGGTAAAAATGGGATTGCAATAGGATTTGAAAATGAATTAACGACATATAATGCAATGACATTTATGAATGAAGAAAGGTATATTGAAGCGATTAAACATACAGATCCTAATAAGATATTACCAAATAATGAAATCAAAATGGTATTGCATAATGTTATATATAAAGATGATTTAAAAATAAAAATATTTTCGAATATAATAGATAAAGCTAAATATTTTTTGGATAGTCTAAGTGAAAAAATTTATGAACAGTTATTACAGGATGTAACAGATGCTCTTTTTACAGTATTTCCATTGATGAAAGATATTAATTTTGAACATGAAAGAGAAAAACGATTTTTATATCCTGTTCGTGATGAGAATATTCATTTTAGAAACAGAAATGGTATTATTTTGCCTTATATAAAAATGAAAATTTTAGATGTCAATTGTAGACCACATATAAAGTTTCCTGTTAAAGAGATTGTCATTGCGCCAGGAGATAGGCAAGAATACATAGCTACTAGTGTTAAATATTTTCTACAAAAAACAGGATATGATTATTTGGTAGATAAAGTAAGAACATCAAGAATACCATATCGATAGAATGTATGAACACGGACGTATACACGAGGCAATGCCATTGAATATTCTTGTGCGATGAAATCGCACTTCCGGAAATATAGGAATCAAATGGCCTGTATAATATGAGGGAAAAAATATGAAGTACTTATTATGGCCGTTCAAATTATTATGTTTTGCTATATTGTTTGTCTTAAGCTTAATATTTAAAATCTTAGGATTATTTGTCACGTATATTAGTACGGTGCTAGGTGTAATTATAAAAGTTATGGGTATAATAATGGATTTAGGAGCAATTACGGTAACTGTTTGTTGCATAATTGGTATGGAAGAAGCTAGATGGAATATGGCTTTGTTTACGTGGATAGTTGCTTTTTGTTGGAACTGTATATGGATTTTAGGGAGTTCATTAGGAGAATGGATTTCGGGAATAGGTGAAAATATTAAGGAAGTTGCTTTCTTATTATTTTAGGATAACACAAGGTGTCAGACCCCAATGTGGTCAAAATAGTGTCAACTTAAGAAAAAGTCTTAAGTTGATGCAAGATAAAGTTGTCAAATAGAAGTTAAAAAATAAAGTAATTCAGAAAATGACGCACTTTAACAAGGACTCCGTGAAAGTCCTATTAATTAGTATAATTTTTATTTCAATCAAAAAGAAACTTTTTGATTGTTAAAGTGTGTTCGTCCCTTTGCTTTATTCTTTTTTCGTTTGAAAGTACGGCCTGGCATTATTTGAGACCTGTTACGGACAGCTTCTGAATAAAGTCTGTTAATTTCGTCGATAGTACTGATGGTACACAGTATTTTTGGAAGAAGTTTTTTTATGAAACCTATAATAAAAGCACGATTTGCTTGATAACGATATTTGTTTGAACTTTTGGCTGAGATTTCAATCTCTTCATCAGCTTGATTTTTTATAAGTGATGAGAGATTTGAAAGTAGCATATTAATATAGAATTCCTGAAATACAGAGGTTGTAGTAGCACCAGAGAACTCTTCAATTGCAAGTCTGCTTTTTAATTCTTTGTATTTCAATTCTACAGGCCAGCGATAAAAATATAGTTCTTGAAACATTGACTGGGTAATTGTCGAGTCAAACAGATTTGTTGCAAGATATTCCTTAGTTCCATTATCAAGGATGACTTCAATAACACGTATTTTAATATCCTTTGTGCCCTTTTTTTCATCGCCTGGAAGAACAGTAATAATGTCACCAGAACATTTCTTTGAAATATTATAGTTTTCCTTAAGACGCATGAGGCACATGTGACCATGTTCAACACAGTAACGGAACAATTTTTCAGAGTAATAACCACGATCAAAAATAACTACACTATTTTCGTATATATTCAGTGTTTCAAGGCTTTTAAGATGCTCAATGGCAGCGGAACGTTCGGAAGCTAAGTAGTGATGAAATGAAGCATGAATAATGTAATCATCAAGTACATCATATACAACAGAAGCAAGTCCCATGGTAAATCGTCTGGAATGATCAGGGTATCCGAACATTTCACCAAAAAATTCAAAATTGGATTTTGAATTTGGAAGTTCTAATTTAGAACCATCAATAGCATAAAGATGATAACCATTCCAAAGTTTTCGATTTTTAATCTGACTGTAAAAAGAATCAACCGAAAGATAATAAAGTTCTTTAAATAAATCTGGGCTAATAAACTGTCTGGCCTTTGATACAGCTTGTTTTGATACAGTAGAAAAATCAATTGCTGGAAGGTCATCATGTATACGAGATATATTTTGAAACATTGAAGCTTTAGAAGAATATAAAAGATACATGATAACTTGTAAAAGTGATAATTTTCGATTACGGATGAAATGATTTTGCTAACTTGAAAAAGTAAATTCCAGTGCAGAAGTAAATTCCACACTCATTTAAAA
>ENA-ORPF01001318-ORPF01001318.1-human-gut-metagenome-genome-assembly--contig:-NODE-1318-length-20685-cov-12.473631_pt1 | contig 20685 bp, 19 predicted proteins | sample MGYA00242140_ERZ509070 | MGnify/ENA primary metagenome ERZ509070 (study PRJEB26280, sample SAMEA2338713) | human gut metagenome | biome: human gut; feature: human-associated habitat; material: faeces... | reverse complement strand
CTCGTCGCTCTGCATTCGGTTTGCACTGACATTCGCACAGAACAAACAACTACGGTACAATAACGCAATTCAAATGTAAAAATAATTTTGAACACCTACTTACCAAGAATTTGAAGTAGGTGTAATCAGCATGAATTGTGCTCTTTCTGTATAGCATCCCCAAAAAGGTCGCGACCCAATCCAATGGAGGGTCGCGACCTTTTTGTCTTTTTCGTAGCCTTTTTGTCAGCAAATTATTTCCGCCTGTCTGTATCTGAATACCTCCCTTTGTCTGAAATGTTAATGGCCTCTGTTCTTAAAAGGTGAAAACTATTTAAATTTATACGCATCTATGCCTTCGGCCCACCGAAGGTTTTAGCACCGAACAACACCTTGTAAAAATTTATTCCGCGATTGTCGAAATTAGTTCCGACCTTGTTGAAATTAGTTCCGCGATTGTCGAAATTAGTTCCGAGCTAGTTGAAATTAGTTCCGAGCTAGTTTGCACAAAATTGGAATTGCTGATAATCAGCGCGTTCAGAAACGGTATAAGGTTTGATTCCGCAACGCCCGTTCCGCTTCCAATTCAGCGACTAAGCCAACTGCTGCGTTTTAGCTTTGTTAGGAAATATGTGAAAGGTTTTGCAAGTTCTATAACGAATGGGGTGTTCCAATTGTTGCAAGGAGCGGGTTTTAAGTAGGTGTTCAAAATTATTTTTACATTTGAATTGCGTTATTGTGCCGTAGTTGTTTGTTCTGTGCGAAGGAGCATAGCGGGCTATGTGACTGAGCGCAGAGCAAGCAAATGCGGTGCAAGAACGTAATGCAAAGTAAAAATACTTCGATAGAATTATATAAAATAATTTTGAACACCTACTTATTACACGCAGCTTGCGCGTTCACACTATGTATTTAAGCTCTGAATTACTGCATGTTTTCTAAGAATAAAACATGTATCCGGCAGTATGTATTTGATTATCAGCAAATTACGGAAGATACGCACCCAAGTTTTGCGAAACAAATCCCTATAAAATTCTAAGAACTTGGAAAATTCTTTGGCTGAAATGATAATGAATGCAAGAAAAACACTACCTTTGCGTCATAAATGCGTGTCTTATTCTTAGAAGACACGCTATAAACGGTACAAAAAACCAATTTTAGGTAGTATGAAAAAGGTTGTAGTAGTTATGACCCCTTTATCCTGCGATAGAGAGGTCGACAGGAGATGCTGCACAAATAAAGCGCAGAACAGAACGGAAGCATTTGTTTTTACTTTACCCCTGCAGTCAGCTATATCACACCACATAAAGTAGAAGAGAGTTTATGACACTGGACAGTTCGAATTCTCATTTTACAGCCGACGAAATGAAGGGTATTCCATGCACTGAAAACCTTTCATTTCCAAAGGGCATAAGCATTCCTGAATCAGAAATACATTCTGGCTCAGGAATAAAAACGTACCCTGAAGTCAGCTCCGGTTTAGCCTCTCAAATCCTTGCCGACCCATGCACATCGTGGTCGTACATTTTTGTACACAATCAAAAAGTACGAGCCATTGAGAGCACGTTGCGCGACGATCAGTTAACCTTTTTCGTACACAAAACCATACGTTACGTACCCCGTCGCGGAAGGAACAACACCCTGCGCGAGGTAGTATCGCCCACCGTCAGCGGACTGGTGTTTCTGCAAGGCAGTCCGCAGAAGTTGCAAGCCTATTTAGATGAAAAAATCCCCGGTTACAAACTTTGTAAAAATTGCAGTACCGGTCGCGTAGCCACCATTCCCTGCAGTCAGATGGAGCCTTTCATGCGCATAGCCGAAACCGACCCCAATCGCATCCGCTTTTTGTTGCGTCCTTTCGTTTACTATGCCCAGAACCGCACCCTGCTGCGCATTACCACCGGCGAATATGCCGGACTCGAAGGTTACGTTATCCGCATAGCCCGCGACCGCAAGTTAGTGATGGACGTAGGCGGCATGAGCATTGCCATATCCGGCATTCATGCCGAACGGTTTGAAGAAGTCGACAAATCTCCCGTCGCCCCCTCATCGCCTACCTTTTACCAGCGCAACCTTCACGAACGCAATGCCTTTGTCGACCGTTATTTTCATCCCGTCCGCACCCCCCAGGAAGTCACCGCTCAAACTGAAAACATCGAAATGCTTCGTCGTCAAACCCTCTCGGACGTACTCCGTAAGAAGTTAGACACGAAAGATGCCCTCGAAATATTCAGTTTCATCATCGAAGAAATCGGCTATTACTACGCTCCCTTCCTCGACCATTTCAAAGACAACCTCCTCCCCATCCTCGAAGCCGGAAAAAAAGTATTCCAAGAACTTTCCCACCTCATTTCCACACTCCCCGCCACCGACGATTCCCGCCAACGCAGCGAATCGGCCTACGACGAACTCCGCACAAACTATGGGTATTTGTTTGAGTAGGGGAGGGATATCGAATATTAAAAATCTCATGACAGTTCAGTATGGGATTACTAGGGAGAATTTTTTACAAAAAACTTTGAGGGTTGTAGGGATAATACCTCTCTCTTACCCTCTTGTATCGGACTAGCATAGTCCTTAACGTTAAAAATCAATTTAAATTTTAACAAGTCAGTGAAAGTAGGCACAGAAAATAGCCTACTCTCTGGGATATGGCCTAGATTTACTGATTACTATCTATATTATGAAGATTGAGATTTTAAGATTTAAAGAATTGCAAAATGGTAAGAGGTGGACTCTTGCTACATGTAATCTGTTGGATTATTTAGCATCTCTAAATAATGAGTTTTTTAATTATGATATTCAGCGACGTATTGTTAAGAATTCTTATTTAGATAAATTATGGAATACTGTTTTTTCCGGAGATCCATTGCCATCCATCACATTAACGGCTCAAATACAAGCAGATGGTGCAAGTTTAGGTTGTTTTGAGATTCTTGATGGATTGCAGAGAACATTTAGATTATGGGCTATCAAATATTTAGATGATTTGATAAATAAAACAAACAGTAAAGAAGTATTTCCTTTAATTAATGCTATGAAAAATGATGAGTATGGGGAGCGTCTGTTGGATTCCAAGGTTGTTAACCGTACGATTCTTAGAAATCTTTTGAATGATGATGAACAGATTAATATAAAATCTTTGATGAGATGTTATAGTGAACAAGAATTAGTTCTTAATATTTGGTCTGGACTTAAAGATGAAGAAATCATTGATAAAATGCTGACGCTAAATGCGGGGCAACGATCAGTTTCTTCTACTCATCAATTTGAATTAATGTTTCTTCATTATTTTAAGAATTTGCAAATTCCTCAAGGTGTAGAAATAATTAGAGAACGTGACGAAGAGTATTTTGGGGTAAAAAACAAAGAGCGAAAATGTGGGCAGATTCTTATGAGTTCCATTATTATTGCTCTTCAAAGCCTTATTGAACAAAAACCTGTCAGAATACAAACTGCTAATGCTTTACGAATAAATGATTCAGTTGTAGAAGATTCATCAGCCTCTTTTTTCACAAAAAAAAGCCTTGAGGAATTCTTGCAATTATTATTAAAACTTGATAGGAAATTTGAAAAAGATAATTTCAATTTATGGATAATGAAAGATACAACGTTAAGTGGCTTATTTGCAGCTATAGGGGCTGTTTCTAATAAAGAAATTATTAATAATGTATCTTCAATGCAGGAGATTATTCAAATGAAAATAGAGGAACTCAATCCTGAAAATATCCAATATGATGAGTTTCAACTTGCATACAATAATTTATCAAGCGTTACGGTCAATATTGGCAACGCTGTACGAAAGGCTGTATATATTTATTTCAAGAATTTGTTCCTTAATAAACCAATGTCTTGGCAAGAGGCATTCAATAGAAATGGAAAGGAAAATGAGGAGGAGTGAAGTATATAAATCTCTTTTAACCGATGTGTTCGCAAAAATGTATGCTAATAACAATATTGATGATGATTTTTATAATGATGTATGTGATTATATCTCATCAAGTCGGTTTGAAAATATAGATTATGATAATGTTCCATCTCCTTATAAAACCATTGTAAAAGCAATAGTTGATTGGGATGGTAGTAATGATATAGCAATAAATGTAGGAGATAAAGTACATTATGGGATCGCTGCGGATGAACAATTAGACTATTATAGAGAACTATCAATATTTTTTGATAGTTCCAAATATGTATTGATATCAGTAGCTAATCTATATGATGATATTCAGGCAAATAAAGTAAATGCTTTTCTGCTTAATGTAGAATTCATTTGGGCTGCCATTAGTGGAAATAGTGATGCCAAGAAAGAGTTCTGGGATAGATGTGATGTAAAGCAAGAGAATTCTTTTTACATTATAACGGATGAAAATCTTTCTTCTAAAGAGGAAATATGGAATGCTTACAGTTATGGTTATATGTTATATGCCAATTCTAAGGAATATGAGAGAGATTCACAATTGAATTATAATAAAGAAAACAAGTTTGCTATAACAATACCTTATAATAAGGAAAATAAGTATAGCCAATATTATGAGCTATTTGATTTGATTAGTGAGAGTCATTATTGTGATGATGTTTTAAGGCGGTATCTTAATATGTATCAGATAATAGAGAATATGTGCTACCGTCGAAACCTTGCTAAAATATCACGTGGTTCTAAACGTGGTTTCGTACGTCACTCTATAGCTATTGCAAGTAAGGCTAATAAAAATGAAACGGATGAAATAGTAAAGGGAATAATAGATTTATTCCCTAATATACAGAATGTAATTGTCAAAACAGACATAAACCCTTATGATTCTTTTTTAGAAAGGGAATATGGTATAGCTAATGGGGGCCATAGTGACAAAAAAGTTGCCAAAATTGTATACAATCTCCGAAATAGTATCGTGCATAATAAAAGCACAGAACTACATTTCTCTTATGGTAATTTTGATGAATATAAAGACGTTATAGGTCTTATAAGAAAACTTATAGAAAAGCTCGAGCCAAAGATAATTGAGATTATAAATGATCCATGCAACAATATATTAGAGTATGATGGCAAGAAGATGGACTTGTATTAAGTTTGATATATAATGCCTAGAGAGAAATGCACGAGATGGTAGATATAGAAGTAATTTTTTAACATCTCGTAAGCAGTCAAATTAGGGCTCAGTAAATGGTTTTATATCTTTGCAGCTGAACAAAGTAATATAATTATGTACAGTAACGAAGATTTAGAACGCTTTTACTTCAAGTATCAGTCAGAAGCATTGCCTCATGGTCAGTCCTTACAGTCTTTCTGTTTGAACAACAATGTACCATACACTCTCTTTTCCAAATGGTACAAGGATACTCGCCGCAAGATTGTGGCAGTTCAGGTTGATGACCGTCCTTTAGAATAGTGTCGTTCGGAGTCTGACTACGGCTCGCATCAAGTCCTTTTATTGGGAAAGTGCCCTGTGGGCTCAAATGTCTGCCACATATCACAGCATCATCAGTACAGTGAAACTTCATGGCAGTTCCGAATGGAGTTACCTTGGTGAATTTTTCACAAAAGTCTTTGAGGGCTACCGGGATTATTCCTCTCTCTTATCCTCTTGTATCGGACTAGCATAGTCCTTAACGTTAAAAATCAATTTAAATTTTAACAAGTCAGTGAAGTTAGGCACTGAAAAGTGCCTACTCTCTGGGGTATGCCCTAAATTGACTGCTTATTAAAGTAAATGGAAATGACTATGATATATCGTGAAATAAAAGACTCGAGTCATGAACATTTGAAAGAGCATAGTTTCGAGTGTATATTCTACATAGCAGTTGCAGCCATCATAGGGGGTGCTGAAAGTTGGTATGATGTTTCCGATTTCGGCAAGTGCCATGAAGATTTTTTTCGTTCAAGAATCCCTGGCTTCAAGAGTGTCCCTTCCCATGATACGTTCAACCGCTTCTTCTCCCTGCTGTCCCCTCACGAGTTTGAAAAAGTATTCAGCCTTTTGATACGTGAAATACGCGGCAAATACAATGGGCTTGTCGCCATTGATGGTAAGGAGAACTGCGATGTAAAGACGGAGAACGGTGACTGTAGTTTTGAACACCTCCATTTGGTAAGTGCCTGGGCTTCTGCTAATGGTGTTTGTATAGCTCAGGAAAAGGTGAACGGAAAAAGCAAAGAGATAAAAGCCATCCCCATGCTGATCAAAATGCTTGACCTTGAAGACTGTATTCTGACGATTGATACCAGAGCCTGCCAGCATGACATAGTTCATGAAATCCTTGAAGCGAAAGCGGATTATCTGATAAGTGTGAAGCAAAACCAAAAGAGACTCTATAAAATCATAGAAGGGTGGTTCTCTGAGATAGACATCTATGGAAACAGGATTACCGGTAGAGGTCATATACCGGAGGGAAGATACAGGTACAGCATCACGGAGGAACAAGGTTCTGAAATGAAAGAGAAACGGATATGCCAAGTATATAACAACGGAATACTCCCCGAGGTCTTGAAATGGGAAGGCGCAAATTCAGTTGTATGTCTCACGCGTTCAAAGATTGATAAAGAAACCGAAGAAACAGTTTCTGAAAAGCGGTACTATATAACTTCACTTCCCCTTGATTCAGACCACATAATGGACACCATAAGAAGCCACTGTAGCATTGAGAATAATCTGCATTGGCAGCTTGATGTCACGTTTAATGAAGACTGCCAAAAGAAAAAGGAAAATGCGGTACAGAATTTTTCCCTGTTAAGTAAAATAGCCCTGACATAGTTACAAAACAACAAGACCGAATCAAGTTTGAAAGGGATAAGGAGAATGGCAGGAGGAACTGATGAAGCTCCTAAAAGAACTTTTGGATGCGCCCTTGCAACTAGAAGTAAAAGAAGTAGGGTGTCAGTCCTGAAGTTGCGCAGTGGTTATTGGACTGAGACTGTGAATTCTCTGAATCGTTTTGGGGCAGAATTGACTGCTTATGTACAGAATCGTGCCTTCCCGATAGATAATAATGAAGCAGAACGTGTCGTTCGGAGTATGCCTACGGCTTGTAACAACTCCTTTCATTTGGGAAGTGACCTGGACATTCAAATGTCGGCCACATATCATAGCATCATCAGCACAGTGAAACTTCATGGCAGTTCCGTATGGAGTTACCTTGGTGAATTATTCACAAAAATCTTCGAGGGTTGTAGGGATTATTCCTCTCTCTAACCCTCTTGTATCGGACTAGCATAGTCCTTAACGTTAAAAATCAATTTAAACTTTAACAAGTCAGTGAAGGTAGGCACCGAAAAGTGCCTACTCTTTGGGCTATGCCCTAAATTGACTGCTTACAAATATATGCAAGAAAATACAAATCGTGCGATAGTGATAAATTCACTTATCAATTATGCAAAAATGGCTATAAATACCGTACTTGCATTATTGACAACCAGATATGCACTTTTAGCATTAGGGGTGACAGATTATGGACTGTTTTCTATTTTAGGAAGTATCATCTCGTTTATAGGTGTGTTTAACTCCGTTATGATGAACAGTTGTAATCGATTTATGGCAGTAGCAATTGGAAAAGGTAATAATGTGGAAATTAATAAAATATTCAATGTAAATCTAATAATATTTATTGGATGCGCTTTATTAATGATACTAATAGCTTTCCCTATAGGATTTTGGTATATTGATACTAAGATTAATTATGAGGGTTTAATAGAAAATGCTTATTTTGTATTTTCTTTTTCAATAATTAGTTCTATATTATCAACTCTTGCCACTCCTTATAATGGTCTATTGATAGCGAGAGAGAGATTTTTTGTGTTTAGTATGGTTGATGTTATAAAGCATATACTGTCTTTTCTGATAACATATATGCTTGTAAACCACTATGATAATAAACTACAGATTTATACTGTTTCAATGTCTATTCTAACCTCCCTTCCATTGTTTGTTTATTGGTGGTATAGTAAGAAATGTTTTCCTGAGATAATACGATGGAATTTTGTTAAAGAAAAAAACTATTATAAAGAGATTTTCTATTTTTCTGGTTGGGTCGCCTATGGTGCCGTAGCCTGTATTGCAAAAGTACAAGGTGCTGCGTTATTGGTAAATGCGTTTTTTAATACAATTATGAATGCGGCATTAGGTATTGCTAATAGTTTGGGTAATTATGTTACAATGTTTGCTACAAGTCTTACTCAACCTATACAACCACAGATAACGAAAAGTTATACAGCAGGAGATACAGAAAGAACAAATGAACTATTGATTTTTTCTACTAAATGTTCATTTATGTTGATGTTGTTTATAGGCACCCCTTTTTTAGTAGCTTCTGAATGGATACTCCATATATGGTTGGGAGATGTTCCTCCATTTGCGAGTACATTTACAGTGTTATTGGTAATTGATAATATAGTTCTTTCTTTTAATTCAGGACTGAATAATTTGATATTTGCCAGTGGAAAGATTGCTTTGTATCAGATTCTAATTAATACCTTACGACTATTTTCAATAGTTGTTGCTTATTTTGTTTTGAATGCTGGATATCCTGCATATTCCTTATTAGTTACTTATATTGTTTTTTCAGTATTTGTTGTATTGTGCACACAATGGTGTTTACATAAAACCTTGAATTATGATAATAGGATTTTGTTCAAAAAATCATATATGCCATCATTTTGCATATTGTTATTAATGATGCCAGTTTATTTATATAGAATGGATATACATCCAATATTAGATATATCAATAGCTCTTATATATTTACTGGTTTTAGATTTTACAATAGGACTTACAAAAAAAGAAAAAAAATATTTATTACAAAAAATGCATTTATATAATGGAAAAGAAAATTGATATATATTCATTTTTTATATTCTTCCTGTTCCTTCTTTCTATGGAATTATGGATTGGATGGGGAGCTTACAAATCAATAACGTTTACTGTTTTTGGTGTATTGGCGGTTTTGTGTAAGTTTTCCTTAAATGTTCCATGGACGTGTTCATTAAGGAATTGCGTATTGTGTATCGCCTTTTTTGGTGGATACTATATGGTTCATCCGGAATTTGGTCTCAGAGAGTTTTTTACCCAGATTCCTCCGCAATTGATACCAATTATTAGTATAGTATTCTTAGCGGATAAATATAAAGGGCTTGTAATGAATAATATAACAAAATGGTATGCTTGGTTGATGACCATTTCAATTTTCTTTTATGTTTTAACAATGTTTGTAAGTATTCCTAATTTTGGAATACTATCAAATGGTGATAGATATGGCTCTTTTTTAAACTATATTTTTTATGTTAAAGAATTTGGCAGATTTGAGACCAGTATTCACCGTTTTGGTGGTCCTTTTCTCGAACCAGGTTATGTTGGTATGATGGGAGCATTCCTATTGTTTGTAAATAAATTCGATTTAAAGAGAAAAGAAGTACAGGTGATATTACTCTCTGTCTTGTTGTCTCTATCATTGGCTGGATGGGTATTGGCTTTTATCGGATACTTTGAGATACAATATTATAAAAGAAATATTCGTATAAAAAGATTATTTCCATTTGCTTGTTTATTTTTGACTTTCATCTTATTTGGTTTCTTCTATAATAATGGAGACAATGTTATTAACAACGAAATTTTATGTCGTTTAGCTTTTGATGAAGAAAAGGGCTTTGCTGGTAATAATCGTAATGTGGAGACTATGATGGAATTCTTTCAAGAAATGTGGGGTAATTGGGATTTAATATTATATGGTTATCCTCCAACTGCATTTTATGGATTGGCAGATTGGGAAACTATTGGTGCAGGACTTGACCGTTTTATGGTTTTTCATGGATTAATGGGTGTATTGTATGTATTTCTTTTCTATATTATTTCATTGTTTTATGCAACGGATAAAAAGTTTGCACTACTATTTTTTATATTTATTCTGATATGTTTTTGGCAGAGAACTTATTCACTTTGGTTTTCGTGGATTATTTGTTTCCACTATTCTGTTATAATGCAGGGTATGCGTAAACAGCTTAACGATAATTAATATATATGATAAACTATTCATTTATTATACCTCATCATAATTGTCCAAAATTGTTAAATCGTTTGTTGGACTCAATTCCTCAGCGTGAGGACTTAGAAATTATTGTTGTTGATGACAATAGTGATAATGATAAGAAACCAAATGTGTCTCGTTCGGATGTTCATGTAGTATTGATTCCTGCAGATGAATCTAAAGGTGCTGGACATGCAAGAAATGTAGGTTTAGATATTGCAAAAGGTAAGTGGTTGTTGTTCGCAGATAGCGACGACTACTATCAAGACAATTTCATTACCTCTTTAGATGAATATATAAATACAGATGCGGATATTGTGTTATTTAGTGCTTATGTCAATTATGATATAGAACAACCACAAAAAAGCCAAGAAAAAAACTATATCGAACAGATTTTCCAAAAATATATAGAAAGTAGCAAGTCAAAACTTGATATACGAAGAGTTGCTATGGCAACTAATGCCCCATGGAATAAAATGTTTAAAAGACAGTTTATAGTTAATATCGGAGCATGTTTCGAAGAAATACCGATTTCAAATGATGCGTGGTTCGTAAAATATGCAGGTTCAAAGGCTTCGAAAATTGAAATAATAAAAAAACGTCTCTATTATTACATAAAGTATCCCAATAATACAACAAACAAGAAACGCCCTTTAAATGATTATTATCTTGCTATTGATTCAAATACAAGAAGAAATGTTCTTTTGCAGGATGTTGGATTGTTTGATATGATAGAGTTTCCTGGATTTAATAAAGAGAATATTCTTAGGGATTTTGGAAAATGGACGTTTATAAAATTAATTCTTTATAAGCTTTTTCGTGACCCGACTTTTTTCAAATCTATAATAAAGAAAATAAGAAGATGAAAAATATTTCAGAAATACATAATTGTTATGGTTGTGGCGTGTGTTCTGCTTCTTGTCCGAGAAAGATAATTTCGATACATTTAAATGAAAATGGCTTCTATGAGCCTTGCATAGATGAGTTTGAGAAGTGTACGGAGTGTGGAATATGTCTTGATGTGTGTGCTTTCAATCATAAAGAACGTGCTTTGGAACCTGAAGAAATAAAAATACATTCTTGGGCAGCATGGAGTAATGATGAAGCAGTTCGGAGAAAGTGTTCAAGTGGTGGCATCGGTTTTGAGATAGGTAGGCAATTAATTGAGCAAGGTTATCAAGCTGTCGGATGTCGTTATAACATAAAGAAACAGAGAGCCGAACATTATATAGCAACTACTGTTGAAGAATTTGTGCAATCTATAGGTAGTAAATACATTCAAAGCTATACCGAAGAGGCATTCAAACAAATTAAACGTAAAGAGCAGAAATATCTTATTACAGGAACACCTTGCCAAATTGATTCTTTCCGCCGAATGATTAGAAAATTCCGTTGTGAGGACAATTTCATCCTAATGGATTTTTACTGTCATTGTGTCCCATCTATGTATGCATGGAAAGCTTATATAAAGATGTTGGAACCTAAGATTGGAGAGATTACTTATGCTTCGTGGAGAAATAAGTTTGAGTATGGATGGCATGACTCATGGTTAATGGGTATGGATGGTGACAAAACGTCCAAACCTATAGATTGGCATGATAGTTATAATCTATTAATAAGGGAAAAAAAAACTTTCGTACAATCCCGAATGTCTCAAGGGGACTTGTTTTACAAACTTTTTTTGGGTGATATCTGTATAGGATCACAATGCGAGAAACAATGTAAATATAAGTATGATAAATCCTCTGCTGATATACGAATAGGTGATCTTTGGGGGGAAGTCTATAAGGATGATGAGAAAGGTGTTAGTGCTTTGGTTAGTTTTACACCTAAGGGTGAAAAGATAATAAACAATCTGAAAAATGTAACATTAGTAAAACATCCATTGAATATAGTTGCTGAAGGACAGATGAAAAGTAATTCAAAATCCAAGACAATGAGTCCATTGATAATGTATGTGTTGAGAAATGGATATGGACTAAATGGAATACCTTTTAAAGTGGTATATAATATTCAAAGGATTATAAATGTTATAAAAATCAAAATTAAGAAGCTATATAAATGAAAATAGGACTAATTACTATATATCAAGTACCAAACTATGGCTCTGTATTGCAAACTTTTGCAAGCCAGAAGGTTATTGAACAAATGGGACATGAATGTGTTATCATACGTTATAATTATAGAAACGATGAATTCTTCAAAAAGCAAGGGTTAAAGCGTAATAAGTTTAAGGAATGGCAATTAAATACAATCCCATGGCTTAAGTCGGCTAAATTGCATAGATTTAGAAAATGTAATCTTAATTTTTCAAAACAATTTGAAACATATCAAGAACTTGTTGATTTTGATTGGTCTTCATTTGATGCTTTTATAGTTGGAAGTGATCAGGTTTGGAATACTCGTTTTCTTTTTGCCGATCCTGCTTTTTTGCTAAAGTTTGTTGCAGATAATAAAAAGAAAATATCATTGTCGTCAAGTTTTGCAATGAAAGAGATGCCGTCAAAATATGTACGGTTATTTCATGATGAACTAAATAACTTTAAGGCTATATCAGTACGTGAAGACAATGGAGTTTCAATAATCACAGATTGTCTGAAGCTTGATAAAAATGTAAAAGTAGCCTTAGATCCAACATTACTTTTGTCCAAAGAACAATGGCTTAAACTTATTACACGTTCTTCGTTTAAGAAAAAACGTCCATATATATTATTGTATATGTGGACTTATGCCTTTGAGCCACGCCCGTATATACTTAGAGTGATAGAGCATTATAAGAAGAAAATGAATGCAGATGTAATAGTTTTAGAGGGCCATAGAGAACTTACTGGATTAAATTGTCGTTTTGTTGATGCAAATAATTCTTCTATCCCAAAGTTTATTGATTTGTTTGCAAATGCCGATCTTGTTATTACGAGTAGTTTTCATGGTACTGCTTTTGCGATTAATTTTGGTGTTCCTTTAATATCCATTGTACCTAATGAAATAGGTGATGATAGGCAAAGTTCATTATTAAAAAAAGTAGGTGCGGAAAGTTCTATAGTAAAAATAGGAACAAAAATTGATAATATAAACCCAAACTATTCAAAGCAATTTGTTTTGAATGCTCTCCGAAATGAGCGATTTAAAACTTTAAATTGGTTACATGACAGTCTTTTGTAAGATTAAAAATGATTGGAAAAATAATAAAAAGACAATGTGGCCCTATGTATAAGAACTATATTGATTCACATAAGGCTCAGTATGATGGTTTTGATGATTTCTTGAATGCTGCTGGCATAAAATAAAAAAAATGATTCCTAAAATATCAATAATAGTTCCGTGCTTTAAAGTTGAGAAGTTTCTCAATCGTTGCATGGAAAGTATAGTTAATCAGACGTTAAAGGAGATTGAAATAATCCTTGTAGATGATTTATCTCCTGATTCCACACCACAGATGTGTGATGAATGGGTAAGTAAGGACTCTCGCATTTCTGTAGTTCATAAAATAATAAATGAAGGATTAGGTTTCGCACGTAATACAGGTCTAGAGTGTGCACATGGAGAATATGTTGCATTTTTAGATTCTGATGATTGGTTCGAGCTTGATATGATGGAACGCCTATATAAAGAATGCAGAAAAGACAATCTTGATGTTATCTATTCTGAGTTCAATGTAGATGAATATCCAGGGTATAGAGTTATTCTGCGTCCAGAGCATCTCTATATTGGTAGAGATCAGATAGAACAGTTACGACTTGACATAGTAGGAGCTGAGCCATCTTATATATCAGGCGTAAAGTTCCAATGTAGTGCTTGTAAAGGTCTGTATAAAAAAAGTGTTATAGACAAATATAAGTTGAGATTCCTTTCCGAGCGAGAATACATATCTGAGGATATGCTATTCAACCTAAATTTTCTCTTTCATGCAAAGAAAGTAAAGACTGTTCCATGGCAATTCTATCACTATTGTTTGAATGGAGCCTCTTTATCACATACATACAGAGAAGATAGGTGGGAAAAATTGCTTAAAATGCTTGATGTATTAAATAATAAAAATAATTATTCTGATATCAAGGAATTAGAATTGCGACTAGCAAGAACAGCAATATTCTATTCGATGGCAGCTATTGGTAATGCTATCAGACGACCTAATACAACTAGGGCTCAAATTCTTGATGAGATTCATGAAATTGCGAATAATAAAAAATTATTGTCATATATAAGTGGCTATCCTGTTTTTAAACTACCCTTGAAATGGTTAATCTATACAATCGCTTTAAAATTGAAAATGAGTTCTGTTTTATATAAATTACTTGGGGGGAAAAGAAACATTTAAGATTAAAATATATAATATCTCTTACACCTCCAGTGTCATGGTATCTCGCTGCAAGAAAGAAGATAAATGATGGTAGGCTGTACAAGTTACGCTCTCCATATATATCGGATATAAGAAAAGTGATAACACCAGATACCTCCATAATCAGCAGTAACTGCTTTGCCGGGCGCATTATGCAGGATTTGGGAATGCAATATAACACACCGACACTCGGCCTTTATTTTTTTGCTGACGACTACATAGAATTTCTATCTCATTTGAAGTACTATCTGACAGAAGCTAAACTGGAGTTTCTTGACCAATCAAGATATCCATTGGGTAACGAGCGCAAGGCAAAGTGGACACATTGGTATCCTATCGGACTGTTGGGAGGCAAAGTTGAAGTACAGTTTCTGCATTATCATACGGAAAAGGAAGCGGCAGAGAAATGGTATCGTAGGGCAAGACGAGTGAATTTTGACAAATTGTTCGTGATTGGAATGGAACAGAATCTCTGCACAGTTGATAATATTAAAGCTTTTGACAAACTACCTTTTGAAAACAAGATTTTCTTCTCTTCCAAACAGATAGATAACTGTATAAGTAATTGCTATTTAGAGAAGTTTGCAGAACATGGTGAAGTTGGTGACGCATATAAATGCGCTCAAGACTTTTATAAGGCGCTGATTGACCGTTTTTAAAATTTGAGTTTAAGTGATAACTAATAAAATATCAAACTATATGATATTAGATTATAAAAGTAGTTGTTTATGAAGATTCTTCTAATTAATACTGTTCCTACGGAACAAAATGGCATAACAGGGGTTATATTTAACTACCTGAAAGCTATTGATGCGAATGGGATGACGTTTGATTTGTTATCGCTGAATAATCCTGAGAGACTATATTGGGATGTTATAGAACAGAAAGGCGGAAATGTGTATGTGTTACCTCGGCTAGATGGTGTATGGAAATATTGGTCAGGGCTGCGCAAACTTATCAAAGCCAACAAGTATGATGCAGTACATATTCATGGGAACAGTCATACGGTGGTATTGGAACTGTCAGCCGCTTTTGCAGCTGGCTGTGTTGTGCGAATAGTACATTCGCACACCACAACGTGCTTGCACGTTGTGGTGTCAAGATTGCTGACGCACCCTTTCAATATGCTCTATACTCATGGACTGGCTTGTGGTGAAGCTGCAGGACGTTGGATGTTTGGTGAGCAGAAGTTCACAGTGATAAACAATGGTGTAGATACGAATCTGTATTCTTTCGACTCAGTAAAAAGAAAAGAGTTGCGTGGAAGGTTCGCCTGGGAAAACTGCAAGGTAATAGGCCACGTAGGAGGAATGGTTGAAACCAAAAACCATCAGTTTATAATTGATGTATTCAACAAATTGCATAAGCGTGATACTAGTTACAGGCTTCTGCTGATAGGCGATGGTCCGCTTCGTCAGGAGGTGGAGAAAAAAGTGGAAGAATATGGTTTGAATGACAGGGTTTGTATGAAAGGCAATATAAATAATGTCTGCGACTATTTGAATGTGATGGACTTAGTGTTGATGCCATCTTTGTTTGAGGGACTACCACTGACATTGGTGGAACAACAGGCTAATGGTCTGCGCTGTGTTGTATCAGATGCTATAACAAAGGAAGCGGATAAAACCCGAAATCTGTTCTTTTTACCCTTATCCATGGGTGCTTCGGAATGGGCTGAAAGAATAAACGAAATAACAATGGACAATGAGAAGGAGAGGAAACAACGTTCGGATATGGCTGTTGCTGATATTACAAAATCAGGATATAGCATAAAGGAAGAAGCAAAAAAACTAAAGAATTATTACGTAAAAGCAATACTAAAATGAAGAAACACGCAGTATGTATATTAGCGCATAAGAATTGGGGACAACTGGATGACTTGATAGAGACGTTAGGCTCTGAGTATGTGGACATATTTCTACATATAGACAAAAAACACAGAAAGGATTTTGACCTATATGCAGATAATCATGATTTTAGACGGCATACTAATGTATGTTTGATAGATAGTCATGAAGTGGATTGGGGGGGATATTCTCAATTGCTAGTAGAATTGGCATTGTTTAAGAAGGTGCTTGAGCATGACGAAAAGTATGACTATGTACACCTTATTTCTGGTCAGGATTTCCCGTTGATGCCGACGGAAGCTATAGTCAAGGAGTGCGACAGAACAGGGCATGACTATATTGGATTTATAATCGGCGACAAAAAGAAAAGGTATGAACGCAGATTGAAATATTGGAACATTTTTGTATCCAAAGTACGCAGTTCAAAGTTATGTGCATATACTAGAAAAGCATTTTTAGTATTGCAGATGGTGATGGGGATAAATAGGTTAAGGCATTGTTCACTGACATTTGAAGTGGGAGCAAACTGGATGAGCATAACCATCCAATCGTTAAAATATATCGTAAGTGAATATCCCAAATATGAGAAATACTTCAAACATGGTATATCAGCAGAAGAATGCTATAAGCAGATGATTCTTAAAACCAGTCCTACAGCCAGCATCGTAAACAACAGCAAGCGATTTGTGGTGTTTGAAAACATGAATTCAAGTCCGGAAACGCTTACGATGACCAGGCTTGACCAGATAATGTCGTCAGGAGCGTTCTTTGCACGAAAGTTTGATGATGAGGTGGACAAGAATGTGAGATTGAAGATAAAGAAAATAATAACAAGTAAAAAATAATGAAAGGTAATGGCAATAGTTGGAGCACGTTGCTCCAAAAACTGTATTTTATGTGTCTCCCCTCATCCGGAATGCGAACGAAGTATATAAACAAGCATTCGCAGCAGTTCAAGCACATAGGGGGGCATTTTTTGGCAGCCCAGAACATTTCCTACTGATCCAGAGCTGATTTCGATAGGTGAGAATGTGATGTTAGCCACGGGAGTGTTGTTTGTCAATCATGATATTGTACCTGCCATGCTGAACAGAAAATACAAAACTGATGTTTTTCTATCAAAGAATGGATGTATATCAATAGGTGACAATGTGATGATAGGTGCTGGTTCTATAGTCTGCAAGGACATACCGGATAACTCGGTGGCAGCGGGTGTGCCGTGTAGAGTGGTAGGAGAGTTTGATAAACTTGTAGAGAAATACAAGCGTGTAAAGAGACTATCAACAGAAGAACTTTGGGATGAGTTTTACAAGAGAAACAAGTAGATGTTTTATTCTATCTCCGTCCGAGTGGCGGCTTAGCGCAGAGCGATACTGCGGCGGAGTACATTCCTATTGTCTTTTTTATTAAGCAAAGGTTGACAGGCTGTTCAACCCAATGTGGTATGTCATGACTTTTGAGTGAGTCGTGGCAACATCAATTGTAGCTATATGATAGAGAAAATTTACCAAACGTTTTATGACAAACTTCCGAATTCATTGGAAGACATTATGCCCATATATGATGGGTGTAAAATAGTGACCTGTCTGAACGCTTACTATATGGTGAAACTTAAACAAGAGGATTACCATTGGTATGATGAGTTTGACTACATTGCTTCAGACGGTATGGGGCCACTAAAACTGAATAAGATTTGTGGACACCCTAAGTCGGTACGCTTATCGTTCGATCTTTCAACTATGGCAGGCCCTGTATTCCATGACATGATGAGGCATGGGGAGAGTCTTTATGTACTTGGGGCCAAGCCTAAAGAGGTGGACAGATCAGTGGAAACAATTAAAAAGAATTTTGAAGGGATAAAGATAGCTGGCTTCCATCATGGTTATATCAAAGACTGCAAGGATGAGATAGTGCAAGATATAATTGCTTCTGGAGCAAAAATATGCATCATAGGTATGGGAGCACCTATGCAGGACGAGATGGCAGTGTTGTTGAAGCAGGCAGGATTCAAAGGGTCGGTATATACATGTGGCGGCTTTATTCATCAAACTCAGGAAACGATGATATCATTCCCTGCATGGACCAACAAACTGGGCTTACGCTGGTTGTACCGTATATTTACTCAGAGTGGCATGCTGAGAAGACTGTTGGAGACATATCCAAAGTTTGTTGTGACTTATATATGGTTCTTATTATTTCAACTTAAGATAAAGAGATAAATGAATATTTTGATTACAGGAGTTCATGGCTTTGTGGGCTCAAATTTGGTGAAGTATCTTACGAAAGAGCATACTATTTATGGACTGGACATTGTGCAACCCCAAAAGGAAGGAGTGAAGCATACATACCCTTGGGACGCACTGGACGAAGAGAACGGATTGCCGGAAATGGATGCCATCATCCATCTGGCAGGCAAGGCTCATGATACACGCAATAAGAGTGCAGCAGAAGTCTATTTCAAAGTGAATACCGGGCTGACACAGAAAATATTTGACTGGTATATGAACTCGCACACAGCTAAGAAGTTTATTTTCTTTTCCACAGCAAAGGCTGCAGCTGAATGTGTGCCGGATATATTGAGGGAAAATGTAAGTCCAACCCCTAAGGGACCGTATGGAGAAAGCAAGATAAAGGCAGAAGAATATATCATAGAAGCACTTGAAAAACAAGGTGTTTCGCGTGAGTCGATGAGTGCAGTGACACCTGGTTCCGATAGACCGAAGAATGGCAAAGAAGTGTATATATTCCGTCCTTGCATGATTCATGGTCCAGGCAACAAGGGAAACCTGAATCTGCTGTATGGTGTAGTAAGTAAAGGTATTCCATGGCCACTGGGTGCCTTTGAAAATCGTCGTACGTTCACTTCGGTAGAAAACATCTGCTATGCTGTAAACGGAGTGTTGACGAAAGACGTTCCATCAGGAATATACAATATGGGTGATGATGAGGCTCTTTCTACTAATGAACTGATTGAGGTTATTTGTTCGACCCTTAACAAGAATGCTCATATTTGGCATATTCCCAAAGGACTGATGAATGGAGTGGCAACAATAGGCGGTTGGCTGCACTTACCACTCAATCCACTTCGTATGCAAAAGTTGACAGAGAACTATGTCAGTTCCAATGAAAAGATAAAACAGGCTCTTGGGATAAAGAGATTCCCCGTAGATGCACGCGAAGGATTGAAGCAAACGATAGAGTGCTTTCGAAAGTCGTAAATTAAGAGAAGAAATTTCAACACCAACTTAAGAAATCAAGTGATTTTATCTACTACAGAACAGGCATTGATTCAACTGACATCGGCAGGCTTAGGATTCAATCAAAATGTAAGAGAACTGCCTGATGAAATTCATTGGGCAGAACTGTTTGAGATGGCCAACAGACAAGGAGTTTCTGCTATATGTCTTGATGGCTTACAGTCTGATGAAGCCTATATTAGGCGTTTCAAACAAATGCCTTCAGAAATAATGAAGCTGAAGTTGCAGTGGCTGGGGCAAGCCTTGCAGATGGAACACCTAAACAAAAAACGCTGGAACACTGTATGCGAACTGTCAGAGCTATGGAAACGCAATGGAATTGATACAGTCGTTCTGAAAGGGTTTTCATTATGCCAGTATTATCCTAATGAATTGCATCGCTATTGTGGTGACTTTGACTGCTTTTTGCTTAATGGACAATATGAAAAAGGTAATGTAGTCGTAGAGAACAGAGGCATAAAGGTGGATAGAGGGCAGTATAAGCATGCTACATTCATATATAAAGGTACCAATGTAGAGAACCATCACTATTTAATATCAGTAAGGGGAAGTAAGAAGAACAAGAAACTGGAGAGATATTTAGAGAACTTATTGGCAGACAGCGAGATGAAAAACTTGTGTATGGCAAATAAAGAATCGTTACTACTATGTCCGTCGGAAAAGTTTATGGCATTGTTTTTAGTGAAGCACACACTGGTGCATTTTCTGAACGAACGAGTGTCACTCAGACAAATATGCGACTGGCTGATGTTTAGGAAATCAGTCCCGGCGGAATACTGGCCATCGATAGAAGAATCCATTGAACGATTCGGTTTGCAGAGAATGTATATTGTAATGAATAATCTAGCCAGTTTGATTGAGGGTTCTTTGCAACTGGAGGAACTGAAGATACATGATCAGATGGTGCTAACCGATATTTTCCGATCGGAGGTAGACGGCGTGTTTGATGTGTCATGGAAAACGCGCATCAGAGGTATGAAAAATATGTTTCAAAGCAGTTGGAAGTATCGCGAGTTTACAGGCGATAGTGCTATTAACCATATACGCAAAGTGGCCTTTGGTTTTTTGTTTGATAGGAAACCAAAGATATGAGAAGCGGAGGAAACACAGAGATTTGATAAAATATTAGACTATAAAAAATTAATATGACAACCTACTTAATTATTTTTGTCCTGCTCTTGATAGCAGAGCTCATTTACTTCCGCATTGCCGACCGATTTAACATCATAGACAAGCCCAATGAACGGTC
>ENA-ORPF01001288-ORPF01001288.1-human-gut-metagenome-genome-assembly--contig:-NODE-1288-length-21093-cov-10.511075_pt1 | contig 21093 bp, 19 predicted proteins | sample MGYA00242140_ERZ509070 | MGnify/ENA primary metagenome ERZ509070 (study PRJEB26280, sample SAMEA2338713) | human gut metagenome | biome: human gut; feature: human-associated habitat; material: faeces... | reverse complement strand
GCGCCGCCGCCCGCCACACCTCAGGCGGCGGACTCACCTTTGCCGCCCTGCTCCGCACCGCCGCCCGCCTCATAGCCCCCGGCCCCCAATCCCGCTTCAGCGTCATCCTTCCCAGTCCCGCCCTCCCCACCTTCCTCCCCCTGGCCGCAGTCCACGGCTTTTACCTCGCGCGGCAAACCAACGTCGTAACCCGTCCCGGCAAACCCTGCAAAAGGGTACTCCTGGAATTCCGCCTGCAACCCACCCCCACAGCCCAAACAGACGAACTCGTGCTGGTAGCCGACGACGGCGGACGCTCCGCCGCCTATTCCGCCCTGTGTGCCGACTTCTATTTGTAGCTCCCCATCCCCTCTAAGGGATGTACTTCCCCCATTCCCTTTAAGGGAAAACGTTAAACAGAAGTCTGCTAAAAAATCTAAAATATATTAAAGCATTAACCGACATTCTTCCTCCTTTTTCAGTCGGTTTCCGCACCATCCACCCCCTTCTTCAAATTTCCTCCGCGATTGTTGAAATTAGTTCCGACCTAGTTCGAATTAGTTCCGAGCTAGTTGAAATTAGTTCCGAGCTAGTTTCAACAATCGCGGAACTATTGATAATCAGCGCTTTCAAAAACACACCACGATCGGAACCCCGTCCCCCATTTCCCTTCATAAATGCACCGTCCGGCAAACTCTTACGTTTTGCCTTTATTAAGATATTTGTTAAAACAATGCGCGTAACGAAATTCAAAAATAGCCCTCTGACAAAAAAACGATTCGTCGCAGCAAAAAAAGTAATGTAAGCACATGGGACGATATATATACATGACGATTGCGGAATTCAGCAGACCCCAAATGCGAAAAAACATGATATTTTTTTTATAATAGGGGAAAAAGTGCGAGAAAAGCACTATATTTGCACGAGTAAAACGTGTCTTCTCTGAATAAGACTCGTAGAACTGATAGAGAACAAGCCAATACGTAGAAAGGAAAAGGTCGATAATCACGTATAGTTGATAAAGCAAACATCATTTCCAGTCTTAGCATTGGCTCAGCAAAAAATAGTATGATACATGTCATTGTAAGGTTGGCCCCAATCTTCACCAAGTCGAAGGCCAAGAGTGACATAAAGTAGGAAAGAAAATGACGCAGGATTGCTCGCTTCCTTCTTCTACAGCCCAAGCGGACGCCACACCCCGGCGTTCGTTGCAAGGCATACACATAATCGGGACTGATGAAAAATCGGCCTCGAAAGTAGAAGGTGTATCCTCATGTGAAGAGCAAGCCCCTCCATGGGGTTATCTTTTCATGCAGCACATGGTTGTAGAAAAGTTCCAGAAACTTATATCCAGCAATCGTATCGTAGGTGATTTTCATCCCCCTTGTTTTATTCATCGCACCGTCAGTTACAAGCGCAAGCCAAGCGGCAAGGGCGTAATGAAGGAAGAGAAGCCCACCGTCAGCGGATTAGTATTTTTGCAAGGCACCACCGCCGAGCTCCGCACTTTTTTATCTCAAAATTTCCCCCAATACCATTTAGTTCGTAATTGCGCCACCGGTCTCCCCGCGTCCATCCCCCACAGCGTCATGAAGCCCTTTATGCGTCTGATGGACACCGAGCCCGAGCGTGTCACCTTCCTCCGTGACCCTTTCCTCAAATTCGCCAAGGACCACGTCAAACTCCGTGTCCTCACCGGCCCCTTCAAAGGTCAGGAAGGCTATGTAGTCCGTGTCAACCGCGACCGCCAGCTCGTCATGGACCTCGGTGGCTACGCCGTAGCCATCAGCCGCGTCCACCGCGAAGATTTTGAGGTGGTGGAGGAGTAAATATTATTTACTTTTTCTTTGATTTCTATTTGTAATAATTTCTGAATGGTTTTAAAGCCTCAGAATGCTAACATTTATATTTAATGCCGGTAGGTTTTTTGTTCCTATCTTTTGGCTTATACCTTTATTTGGTGATTTGCTTTAAAATGTAAGTCCCCATCTTTAACATCAGACTTATTTATATTCTCAAGAAAAGTTGATACTGAAAAGTGTCAGCCTTTTTTGTTGTGTCTTGTATAAAGACCAAGAAAAAATAATGTGAAAAAATAAATTTGAATATATGCGCGATTTCAAAGACATTAAATTAGCCGTAGCCGGCACCGGCTACGTCGGACTGAGCATTGCCACACTGCTTGCCCAGCATCATCAGGTAACAGCCGTAGATGTAGTAGCCGAAAAGGTGGAAAAACTCAACAATAAGATTTCCCCGATTCAGGACGATTACATCGAAAATTATCTGGCCGAAAAGCCCTTGAACCTCGTGGCTACCCTCGATGGCAGAGCAGCCTACGCCGAAGCCGACTTTGTAGTCATTGCCGCTCCCACGAACTACGACCCGGTGAAGAACTACTTCGACACCAGCCATGTGGAAGAAGTAATCGACCTTGTACTCGAAGTCAATCCCGATGCCGTAATGGTCATCAAAAGCACCATCCCCGTAGGCTACACCCGCAACCTCTATTTGAAGTACGCGCAGAAAGGTGTCAAAAAATTCAACCTCCTTTTCTCCCCCGAATTCCTTCGCGAGAGTAAGGCCCTCTACGACAACCTTTACCCCAGCCGTATCATTGTAGGTTATCCCAAAATCATCAACCTGCCTGAATTCGAGGCCGAAAATGCAGCCATCGAATCCGTCACCGATGTAGCAATGCTGCAAGCAGCCGCCCAAACCTTTGCCGCCCTCCTGCAGGAAGGAGCCATCAAGGAAAACGTCGACACCCTCTTTATGGGCATGAAGGAAGCCGAAGCCGTGAAACTCTTTGCCAACACCTACCTTGCCCTCCGCGTCAGCTACTTCAACGAACTCGACACCTATGCCGAAGTCAAGGGTCTTGACAGCCGTGCCATCATCGAAGGCGTCGGTCTCGATCCCCGTATCGGTACCCATTATAACAACCCCTCCTTCGGCTACGGCGGCTACTGCCTCCCCAAAGACACCAAACAACTTCTGGCCAACTACCAGGACGTTCCGCAGAACATGATGTCGGCCATCGTGGAATCGAACCGCACGCGCAAGGACTACATTGCCGATGCTGTATTGCGCAAAGCAGGCTGGTACGACTATTCCAGCAACAATCAGTATGGCACGGAATCCACCAACTGTGTAATCGGTGTCTACCGCCTGACCATGAAGTCGAACTCCGACAACTTCCGCCAGTCGGCCATTCAGGGCATCATGAAGCGCATCAAAGCCAAAGGTGCAGAAGTAATCATCTACGAACCCACCTTAGAAAGTGGCTCCACCTTCTTCGGCAGCAAAGTAGTCAACGACCTTTCTGCCTTCAAATCACAAAGCCAAGCCATCATTGCCAACCGCTACGATGCTTGTTTGGATGATGTGCAGGATAAAGTATATACTCGCGATATTTTTAGAAGAGACTAGGTATTTATATATAAGGTATGTCAACCGACCCGCGAGATTAAATCATTGCGCATCTGATAGCACAAAACGAAAGTCAGCTTTTAGACTTTCGTGTGATGCGTGCAGTGCATGACGATATGAAGGATTTGCTGGCCAAAAGGAAAGCAGAATTGACCAAAATGAACGACGAGTTGAAAGATATGCATGTGGAGAAAAATACCATTTGTGCTGAAATTCAGCAGGAACGTGCCTTAAAAGAAGCTTTGGAACGTGAAAACCGTCTTCTCGAAGAAGAATTGGCTTTATCAAAAGAAGTTTCTTCAAACTTTAAACGTTCAAAATCTGGCAAGTCTAAAGCAGCCGGTGCTTCAGGTAAGAAATCTGCTGGCAACAGGAAAAAGAATACAGATTAACCCAGTTTATTTTCTTTATAAAAAACTTTGAGGGTTGCAGGGATAATCCCTCCCTCTTACCCTCTTGTATCGGACTAGAATAGTCGTTAACGTTAAAAGTCGGTTAAGGCTCCTAAAAGTATATATTCTTTGAGGTAGGCCTAAATAGACTTCTTATCCTATTAATAAATTGTTTAGAGAATGAATATTCAATACAGAGGCTTAGCTTTCGTCGTTGGTGTAAATGAGTATATGCAAGTTAAAAAACTAACAAATGCCGTGTATGATGCGCAGGCTGTATCGACAGAACTAAAGATATTGGGTTTTTATGTAATAGAATTATATAATGCTAAAATAAGAGATTTTGTAAATCAATTTGAATGTTTTAGGAATAAATTGGCTGAATTCAATGTCGGATTGTTTTATTTTGCAGGTCATGGAGTGGAATTTGAAGGCAAAAACTATTTATTGTTAACGGATTCGGAAGTAGATAATAAAACAGCAATAGAGCACACTACGTTTGACCTTCAGAGCATAGTTACAAATATGCACGATACAGGATGCAAGATGAATATTCAAATTATTGATGCTTGCAGAAATAATCCTTATGGTACTGGGAGAGGAATTGCGTCAACGAATCTTGCACCAGTATTTGCTCCACAAGGAACCCTTATAGCTTATTCCACCTCATCTGGAGAAACGGCTATGGATGGTGGTATGGGAAAAAATAGCATATATACCGGTGCGCTTCTTCGGCACATGAAAACAAAAGGTCTTCAAATTGAAGATTTTTTTAAACAAGTCCGCACAACTGTTTATTCCTTGACAAATGGAAAACAAACAAGTTGGGAACATACTTCATTGATTGGAAAATTCAGTTTAAATGCTGGAATGTTGATAAATTCTTTTTCAGTAGGTTATTCTAATGAAGCTATAAAGTATAATGATTGGCCAGTAGAATCTTGTATAAATCATTTGAAAGAGGACTTGTTGTCTGGCACTTTTGAAAAACAGAGGAGTGCATTGCAACTAATTAAAAAAAGTAATCCCAAAAACTATAATCGTGATGAGTTATTCCTTTTAGGAAGGTTGGTTATGTGGGCAGCATTTGCCAATTGCTATGATTGTCACTCTTATGTGGAAAATGTGAATAATATAGCAAATTATTATACTGGTAAGGAAAATCCATTCTTTGATGGAATGCTGTTTGAAACTTATTTTAACAATGAAGGAATGTTTAGGTATGATGATGCAAACATTGAATATCTGGAAGTGCATCTGAAATGGATTGGGCGGAAAGAATTGGCATGTTCTTTTGATTTTATAGAACGAGTGCTTAAGCCATTTGAGCAAAATATCTTGTTTATGCCTTCTAAAAATCCTCATGTTGAAACGATTAATATTCATATTGAATCGGATATAATTGCAAGACCTTGGGGTGAGGAAAAAGTAGAAAGAATTTTATCTATGAATCATGATAATAAGGATTTGTTAGATCCAGATAAAACACCTACATGTAGTGGAATATATGATATAATGTCTTTTGAGTCTCTTCGTTCTATAATAAGTAAAAACTTTTGCATACCAAAAGGTAGATTACAAATTATTACGAACAAACCAGAATGTAAGGAAAATTATTATCTTTCAGTAGGTTTGAAAAAGTTGCAAGATTTGCATTAGCAATAAGAGAACTTTAAGAGTAAGGTCAAATGTCTGCCACGTATCACAGCATCATCAGCACAGTGATACTTCATGGCAGTTCCGTATGGAGTTACCTTGGTAAATTTTTCACAAAAATTTTTGAGGAATGCAGGGATTATTTCTCTCTCTTACCCTCTAGCATCGGACTATAATAGTCCTTAGCGTTAAAAATCAATTTAAATTTTAACAAGTCAGTGAAGGTAGGCACCGAAAAGTGCCTACTCTCTGGGGTATGCCCTAAATTGACTGGTTACATAGTAAAAATTATTTGCATTCCCAATCATAGTGAGTACAGAACTATGCTCGCTTTTTTGTGTATGTATTGAATTCAGTGCTTATTAGAAAAACTAATTAACTTATTACTATATGAGCATTTTTGCAGGAAAAACCCTTATGATTACCGGCGGCACAGGTTCCTTCGGTAACGCCGTATTGAATCGCTTTCTCCGTACCGACATCGGTGAAATCCGCATTTTTTCACGCGATGAAAAGAAACAGGACGACATGCGCCATGAGTATCAGGTGAAATTTCCCGATGTGGCACACAAAATCAAGTTCTTTATCGGAGATGTGCGCAATCTTCAGTCATGTAAAAACGCTATGCCCGGTGTGGACTATATCTTCCATGCCGCAGCCCTGAAGCAGGTACCTTCGTGCGAGTTCTTCCCCATGGAAGCCGTGAAAACCAACGTGATCGGTACGGACAATGTGCTGACCGCCGCCATCGAAGCCGGTGTGGAATCCGTAATCTGTCTGTCAACCGACAAAGCCGCTTACCCCATCAATGCTATGGGTATCACCAAGGCCATTGAAGAAAAAATCGCGGTGGCCAAGAGCCGTTACTCCGGCAAAACGAAAATCTGCTGCACCCGTTACGGCAACGTGATGTGTTCACGCGGTTCGGTAATTCCCTTGTGGATTGACCAGATTCGCAACGGCAACCCCGTAACCCTGACCGAACCCACTATGACCCGCTTCATCATGTCGCTCGAAGAAGCCGTAGACCTCGTACTCTTCGCCTTCGAACACGGACAGAACGGCGACATCCTCGTACAGAAAGCCCCTGCCTGCACCATGCAGACCCAGGCCGAAGCCGTGTGTGAACTGTTCGGCGGCAAGAAAGAAGACATCAAGATTATCGGTATCCGTCACGGCGAAAAGATGTACGAAACCCTGCTGACGAACGAAGAATGCGCCAAGGCTGAAGATATGGGTAACTTCTATCGCGTACCGGCCGATAACCGCGGTTTGAACTACGACAAGTACTTCAAGGAAGGCGAAACCGAACGCAACACTTTGACCGAATTCAACTCCAACAACACCCGCATTCTGACTGTGGAAGAAACCAAAGCCAAGATTGGTGCGTTGGAATACATTCAGAAAGAGTTGAGCGGCGAAGGAAACTTTGTGCAGTAAACTCTTTTCTATCCTCTTTGAAAGAACAACCATTTTCAAAGAGGATATATGACCCTAAGTTAGACCTATAAAAGATAGCCGTCCCCTTCGGTTTCCTTTCATGCAGAGGATAAAAAGGGCGTATATGAAGATATTAGTAACTGGAGCCAAAGGATTTGTGGGTAAGAACCTTTGCGCCCAACTCCATAATATAAAGGAGGGCAAAGCACGTTGCTACGGCGACCTGCAAGTGGAAGACGTGTTTGCATACGACCTCGACTCCACGCCCGAGCAGTTAGAACTCTGGTGCAAGGAAGCCGACTTTGTGTTCAATCTGGCTGGCGTGAACCGCCCGAAGGACAATGACGAGTTCATGAAAGGCAACTTCGGCTTTACCTCCACATTGCTCAACACGCTGAAACGCCACGGGAATACCTGCCCCGTCATGCTCTCATCGAGTGCCCAGGCCTCGCTGACCGGCCGTTTCGGAAACAGCGAATACGGTCGCAGCAAAAAAGCCGGCGAGGACCTCTTTCTGGAATATGGCCGCGAAACAGGTGCCAAGGTCTTGGTTTACCGTTTCCCCAACCTCTACGGAAAATGGTGCCGCCCCAACTACAACAGTGCCGTGGCCACCTTCTGCAACAACATTGCCAACGATTTGCCCATTCAGGTAAACGACCCCTCGGTAGAACTTGAACTGCTCTACATCGACGACCTTGTAGACGAAATGATAGCCGCCCTGAAAGGCGAAGAACACCACTGCGAGTTTGAAGGTCTCGAAGTACTTCCCATGGCAACCGGCAAATACTGCTATTGCCCCGTGACCCACAAGGCCACGCTCGGCGAAATCGTAGATCTGCTGCATCAGTTTGCCGCCATGCCCCAGACCCTGCTGATTCCCGAAATCCCCGCCGACTCGTTTGCCAAGCGCTTGTACAGCACCTTCCTGAGCTACCTCCCCAAGGAAAAAGCCATCTTCGATTTGAAGATGAACGTAGACCCGCGCGGTTCATTTACCGAACTCGTCCACACCCTCAACTGCGGACAGGTAAGCATCAATATCTCCAAGCCCGGCATTACCAAAGGCGAACACTGGCACAACACCAAGTGGGAACAGTTCATCGTCGTAGCCGGTCATGGACTAATCAAGCTCCGTAAGGAAGGCACAGACGAAATACTGAACTACGAGGTAAGTGGCGACAAGATACAGAGCGTCATCATGCTTCCCGGCTATACCCACAACATCATCAACCTCTCCGACACCGAAGATCTGGTGACGGTGATGTACTGCAACGAGGTGTTCAACCCCGCAAAACCCGATACTTACTTTGATAAGGTAGAAAAATAAGATGTACATAAAGCATTTCAAGAATAACGGCAAACTCAAACTGCTGATCATCGTAGGCACCCGACCGGAGATTATCCGCCTGGCAGCCGTAATCAATAAGTGCCGTCAGTATTTCGACGTGTTGCTGGCACATACAGGCCAGAACTATGACTACAACCTAAATGGCGTATTCTTCCAAGATTTAAAGTTGGCCGACCCCGACATTTATATGGAAGCCGTTGGTGAAGACCTGGGTTCAACCATGGGCAATATCATCGACAAAAGCTATAAGGTGATGGTCGAAACCAAGCCCGACGGCGTATTGGTTCTCGGTGACACCAACTCCTGCCTCAGTGTCATCGGTGCCAAGCGCTTGCACATTCCCATCTTCCACATGGAAGCCGGCAACCGCTGTAAGGACGAATGTCTGCCCGAAGAAACCAACCGCCGCATTGTCGACATCATCAGCGATGTCAACATGGCATACAGCGAACACGCCCGCCGCTATTTGGCCGACTGCGGTCTGCCCAAGGAACGTACCTATGTAACCGGCAGCCCTATGGCTGAAGTGCTGCACCAGAACTTTGCAGAAATCGAAGCCAGTGACGTACACCAACGCCTCGGTTTGGAAAAAGGCAAGTACATCCTGCTTTCAGCCCACCGCGAAGAAAACATCGACACTGAGAAGAACTTTCTGTCGCTCTTCACCGCCATCAACAAAATGGCCGAGAAGTACGACATGCCCATTCTCTACAGCTGCCACCCTCGCAGCCGCAACCGCCTCGTCGCTTCCGGCTTCCAGCTCGACAAGCGCGTCATCCAGCAGGAACCCCTCGGTTTCCACGACTACAATTGCCTCCAGATGAATGCCTTTGCCGTAGTCAGCGACAGCGGCACCCTCCCCGAAGAATCCTCGTTCTTCACCTCAGTCGGTCACCCCTTCCCCGCCATCTGCATCCGCACCAGCACCGAACGTCCCGAAGCCATCGACAAAGCCGACTTCATTATCGCCGGCATCGACGAACACTCCCTGCTTCAGGCCGTAGATACCGCCGTTGAACTCTGCCGTGACGGTCACCATGGCATTCCCGTGCCCGATTATGTGGACGAGAACGTATCGACTAAGGTAGTGAAGATCATTCAGAGCTACGTGGGTATTGTGAATAAGATGGTTTGGCGAAAGTTTTAAACAAAATACAGGTAAGCTGTTGTACAGGTAGTTCTATATAGAATGTGGTTCAATACCACCAACAGCTACTTATTAGAAAATATGTTTAAAGATTATAAGATAAATGAGTAATAATAAACGAATAAAGTTTTTCTCTTACTATGGGTGTCAAGATAAAGATAAATTACGGACAAATTCACCCGCTGCTGATTCAAAAATTGATTATATAATTGATGCGTTGAATAGATGTGGCTATGCGGTTGATGTTATATCACGATCACCTAGCGCATGTAATCATTTTATAAAAGGATATACGAAACATCATGGACAAAATACATTTCGATATTTTTCAAGTTTCGGAAAAACAAGAAGATTTCTACGGTTTTTCAATTATGTATTTATGAACTTACTATTCTTTGTATGGTGCTTGTATCATATAAAGAAAAACGAGCAAGTAATCGTTTACCATAGTTTGGGATACGATGATTTGTTTTTAAAATTGTATAGATTGAAAAAAATTAGGATTATAGGAGAAATCGAAGAAATATATCAGGATGTTCATAAACAACGAAAAACTGTAGCTATTAATGAATACAAATTCATAGATATTTGTGAAAAATACATTTTTCCTACTTCGTTGTTGAACGATAAGGTTAATGAATCTAATAAATCATCCGTTGTATTACATGGGCTTTATACTGTAGAGAAAATATTAGAAGATAAATTCAATGATGGTAAGATACATGTAGTTTATGGAGGAACTTTAGATCCACAAAAGGGTGGTGCAGCAGCAGCAGCAGCAGCAGCAGCGTTTTTACCTGAGAATTATCATATTCATATATGCGGATTTGGTGATTCATCACAGATAAAAGCTATAGTAGCTGACGTATCAACTCACTCTAAAGCACAAGTTACTTTTGAAGGAGAACTAAAAGGTGACGATTACAAACATTTTATACAGAAGTGTCATATAGGATTGAGTACTCAAAATCCAGATGCAGCTTTCAATTCAACATCTTTTCCTTCAAAAATACTTGTATATCTGTCGAATGGCTTAAAGGTTGTAACGATTCGTATTCCAGCAATAGAGTTGTCAGCAGTAGCAGATTACTTGTATTTTTATAATGAACAATCTCCACAAATGATAGCAAAAGCCATTATGCAAGCAGCTGATGAAAAAGTTGATTGCAGACATGGCCTAAAGAAACTGGATGAATTGTTCATCAATGAACTTAAAATTTTTCTATAACAATGAATACAATATTTAGTTGGATTTACAAAATCTATTTGCGCATATCTGCAATCATTCGTGCTGCTTATGTAGCAAAACAGATAAAATGTTTTACCCCCCCATTATTTTGGGAAAGGTATACATAAATGCTAAGAACATAAAAGTAGGTAAGAATGTAACGTTTTATCCAGGCGTTTATTTATGGGGCAACGATATAGAAATCGGCGATAATGTGGACATTGGTATAGGTACTATTATTTATTCAAAGAATGGTATTAAAATAGGTAATAATACAAATATAGCAGGACAGTGTTATATTATTGATAGTAATCATGGTACAAAAAAAGGAAACTTAATACGAGAACAGGCTGATGATGCTGCTCCGAATGGAATAACCATAGGTGATGATGTATGGATAGGTGCACAATGTTCTATATTGAAGGGTGCACAAATAGATGATGGAGCGGTTATTGGTGCGCAATCACTCGTAAATAAACATGTTCCTGCGAATGCGATTATGGCTGGAACTCCTTGTAAGATAATCAAGTATAGAAGTTGAATAATCCGTTTACTGGTGATGGAAGTGCTGATTGTATAGAATTTGAAAATATATAAATTCAACATAAAGTTAGATGAATATAGCAAATAAAATTAAAGGTTTTAGTCAAAATAGTCAAATCATTATTAAAAATACAATAGGTGCTTTTATTATAAGAGGTTTATCCTTGATTGTTTCAGTGTTGACAACACCAGCATTTATTTATTATTTCAATAATAATGAAGTACTTGGTATATGGTTTACGATGCTAAGTATTTTGATATGGTTTTTGAACTTTGATTTAGGAATAGGAAATGGATTACGCAATCAGTTGGTAAAAGATTTTACACACAAAGATTATGGTTCGGTCAATTGTACATTATCTTCGGGATTCTTATCAACTGGAGTAGTTACAATTATCCTGACTCTTTTAGGTTGTCTTTTAATATCAGTTGTAAATCTGAATCAATTGTTTAATGTCGATGAACATTTACTATCGCATGAAACATTAGTGATGTCCTCTCTTGCTATATTCATTGGCTTAATGTTGCGTTTTTTCTTGACAACGATTACTTCAATTTTTTATGCGCTTCAAAAGTCTGCAGTAAATAATTTCTTGGGTTTATGCATAGCCATTTTACAATTACTGTATGTGAATTTGTTTCACTTTGATGATGTAAATGAAGCTATGATAAATTTGGCAGTTGCTTATGTTATTATATCCAACTTGCCTACTGTCATTGCAGGAATTTGGATTTTTATCAAGCCCCTTAAAAATTGTCGGCCAAGAATTTCGTATGTGACACGCTCTCGCGTAAAATCAATTTTAAGCATAGGTGCGTTGTTCTTTATTTGTCAGATATTATATATGTGTATTGCAAATACGAATGAATTTTTAATTACTTCACTGTATGGTGCAAATGATACGAGCCAATACACCTTTTATTACAAATTGATGAGTATCATATCAATGCTTGTATCTTTAGCTTTGACTCCGGTATGGTCAGTAGTAACAAAAGCCGTAGCTGAAAGAAACTATGCTTGGTTAAAAAAATTGTTTGTCAAAATAAAACGTATTGGACTGTTAGTATGTGCTGCTCAATTTTTTATTATACCATTTATGCAACCCATTCTGGATTTATGGTTAGGTAAAGGACAGGTAAATGTACAAATAATGACAGCTGTATCTTTTTCTTGTTTCTTTAGTATGTTTGTTTATAGTGGAATGCTTTCGACCATTGCAAGTGGGATGGCACGAATGAAAATACAAGCACTTAGTTTTGCTGTAGGAGTTGTACTGAAGTTTACGATAGATTTTAGTTTATATCAATACGTTCATGACTGGAGTTTGATTGTATGGAGTAATGTTGCTGCATTTATGCCTTATATTATATGGCAACAGATTGACTTAAATAATTATTTTAAGAAACAGATTGTAGAATAAAGTATGACTGCTTTTATATTATTGTATTGCTATCTTTTTGTTGTTTGGATTATAACATTAAACATTAGGAAACCCACACAAAGACGATTTGTGCAAAGTTTTGCCTCGTTCTTAGGGCTGTTATTTTTATTGGGTTTTCATAGTCCTGATTTGGGGTGTGACGTAGTGGGTTCCTATATTCCAGCATTTGAACGTACGGGTAAGCATTTTATAACTTCAGCTGATTATTCTATCTTTGGTTTTGAATTAGGATATATGAACTATATGGTACTCATGCATCATATATCTGATAATGTGCAATTTTTTTTGTTTACAACAGCTCTGATTATTCTAATCCCAATAGTTTACTTGATATATAGGTACTCAGAGAATATTATGTTTTCCGTTATAATATATACCTCATGGTATTTGTATTATTTTTCATTCAGTGCTCTCCGACAATCTATAGCAATTTCTATCTGTGCCATTGCAACACTTTTTTTGTTTAAACGTAAAATAATTCCGTTTGTATTGGTGGTATTTGGGGCTTCAACATTTCATACCAGTGCACTACTGTTTCTTATAGCCTATCCTTTGTATGTATATCGATTATCCAATAAAAAGTTGATGACTTTGGGAATAATCGGCATAGCTATATTGATATTATTTAAAAACTCCATGCAATTAGTTGCGACATTGTTTTTTGGTTCAAACAGTCGTTATGTTGAGAGTTTACAATCTTCAGAATTTGCAGGTTTTACAATAGCTATAGTATACTTCGTATTTGCAATGTATCAGATGTATTTGGATAAACAGAGTAAAAATCCATATCTGCCTTATTTGTTTCTATTGACAATCATACAAACAACAGGTATTTATTCTCAAACAATACCACGATTAGCTTATTATTTTATTCCATTGTTTGCAATTAGTTTCCCCTTGGCTATAAATAGTTTGCATAAAACAAAGCGTTTCAACGTACAAACATTTCTGATTATCATTTTTGTGTCATTCTTTATGATGCAAGCCAACGGACATTATCTTGATGTTACACCATTTAAATTTTTTTGGGAATGAAAATTCTACAAGTAAATTGCGTTTATCGTAAAGGAAGTACTGGTAAAATAGTATATGATATACATGAAGAGCTTCAGAAGCGAGGTGTTAGTTCGGTTGTTTGTTATGGGCGTGGCAATGTAATTAACGAGCCGTATGTTTATAAATTCTGTTCAGAACTAGAGGCGCATATTTCGCATGTTTTTGCGCTGTTGGGGGGATTGCAGTATGCAGCCTCACCGATGGCTACTCGGAAATTGAAGCAGATTATTCAACGTGAACAACCGAATGTGGTGCATTTGCATTGCATAAATGGTTTTTGTGTAGATATTTTCCAATTGTTGCGCTTTCTTGCCAAGCAGAAAATAAAAACAGTAGTGACGCATCACGCTGAATTTTTCTATACGGGAAATTGTGGGCATGCTCTTAATTGTAAAAAATGGATTAGCAAACAGGGTTGCTACTCTTGTCATGACTTACGAGGAACAACAGGATCAAGAACAATTGACAATACACATCGTTCATGGATTTTGATGCATGAGGCATTTTCATTGTTTGATTCTGATAAACTACATTTGACTGCGGTTTCGCCATGGGTAGTAGAAAGATCGAACATGTCTGAAGTATTAAAAAAATATCCTTGTACTTGTGTAATGAATGGAGTTGACACTGCAGTTTTTCACTATGAAAAGGTCACAACGGATATATTGTCCAAAAAGGATTGGGGAGATTACAAAGATTATGTGCTGCATGTTACTGCTTCTTTTTCAACCGATGCAAAATCATTGAAGGGTGGACGATACATAGTACAATTGGCTCGTCGAATGCCAGAACAACTATTCGTAGTTGTGGCTTCACAGGTGCTGGCAGTTGAAAATATTCCAGAAAATGTAAAAATATGGGGTAAGGCTAATGGGCAGAAAGAATTGGCTGCTTTGTATGCAGGAGCTAAAGCAACTATACTCGTAAGTGAACGCGAAACATTCTCGATGGTAACAGCTGAAAGTTTATGTTGTGGAACTCCCGTGGTGGGATTTATGGCTGGCGGTCCCGAAAGTATTGCTATCGCAGCGTATACCAAGTTTGTAGAATATGGCAATGTTGAGCAATTATGTCAAGCTTTACAAAGTGTTCTTGCAAACGAATGGGATAAAGAAGTAATTGCTGCTGAAAGTAAAAAATGTTATGATCGTAAAGTCATGACAGAAGGATATTTGAGCATTTATAAAAAACTTATTCATGATGGAAAGTAATAAGCGTGTATTAGTGGTTTCGAACAACTGTTTCTCTCCTTCCAATTCAAATGGCCGCACGCTTGGTAATTTGTTTTATGGTTGGCCTAAAGAAAATCTTGCACAGTTTTGTGTCATAGCGCAAGATCCAGCATGGGATGTGTGCAACAATTATTACTGTTTGGAAGATAGGTCACTGCTATCAGCTTTTAAGCATGGAAAAAGAGCAGTAGGGCGGAAATTACAAATGTCTTCATCAGTAAATGATGAACGTGTAGTGCCTAAAGACACAAAACGTGGACTCGTTGGCAAAAAAACATTGCTTAAAATGATGCTCCGAGAAATGGTATGGGCTTTTAATCGGTGGAAAAGTAATGACTTTGAAAAATGGGTAGATGAGTTCAATCCCAATGTAGTCGTATTACAATTTGGTGACAGTTCTTTTATGATTGACATCGCTTTGTATATAGCACAGTCAAGAAATATACCCTTGGTGGTGTATAATACGGAGGGGTATTATTTCTTTGAAAAGAATTGGTATATTCATTCGTCAACCGATGTGTTTTTATTTCCGTTTTATAAGTATGAGTATCGTAAACGTGTAAAACGTTTGATGAATTATGCTTGTCATTCGGTGTATTTAAACGATGAACTCAAGGCTGATTATGATGATGTTTTCAATAAACAATCAACAGTAATATATAACAGCAGTAGTATGCAGATAGGGAATCCTCCAAAATTCATTGAAGGAAAAACTAAAATCAGCTATCTAGGAGGGTTAGGACATGGACGTGATTTGGCTATAATTGATGTGGGAAATGTATTGGCAAACATTGATGACAAACTTCATATAGATGTATACGGACCAGCTGATGAAGATGTTTTGAAACGTTTGTCTGAAGCAAAAGGAATGGTTTATCACGGGGTGGTTCCGTATGATAAAGTGATTGAAATAATTCATGAAAGTGATATATTATTTCATGTCGAACCCATTTCTGAAGATTATAATCATTTGAAGTATGGATTTTCGGGTAAGATTGCCGATTCATTGATGTCAGGTAAATGCTTTGTTCTCTATGCCCCTAAAGAATTGGCCTGCTCAAAATACATGATACAAAATAAGTGCGGATGGTTTGCTGAAGATAAAGAAGATTTGCAAGACGTTTTACTTCGAGTCATCAATAATAAGCAAGATCGTGAACAAATTCTTGAAAAGGCTAAGATAGTTGCCAAAGAGAACCATTCATTTGAAAAAAACGCTGAAAGCTTTCAGTCAATTCTTTGTAACGCACATTAAAATAAGAATGAATAACTTATGAAGATTTCTGTAATAGTTCCAACCTATAAGCCACAGGCTTATTTATGGGAATGTCTGGATTCAATATACAATCAGACTTTTCCTAAAACTGAGTATGAATTAGTATTGGTTCTCAATGGTTGCAATGAGCCATATAATTCACAGATTAAAGATTGGCTGTCTGGTCATTCTGATTTACAAGTACAGTATTTTCAAACAGATGAAGGTGGAGTTTCCAATGCCAGAAATATAGCCATGGAATCAGCAGTGGGGGGGTATTTTTCTTTTGTAGATGATGATGATTATATTTCAGATACATACTTAGCTGATTTGTATGAATATGCTACCCAAAATATTGTTGCGATAAGCGATACTGTTTCTTTTGATGATGAAACAAAAGTTGAGGAAATAGACAATATTTTACATAGGGATTTTGTACGGAAAAGCAGTCGTAAGTTATACAATATATATAGTGTAAAGAGATTCTATGGTGCCCCTCACAGAAAACTTGTGAGTCGACGTATTATTGGAAATCGTCGTTTTGATACTCGATTTAAGAATGGTGAAGATACATTGTTCTTTTTCTTAATATCCGATCGTGTATACAAAACGCGCCCTTCGAGCGGTACGGCCATATACTATCGTAGATGTAGACCTACAAGTGCTCATTTTACAAAGAGAACACGAGTAGAAAAAGTAATGCTAGGCTTTAAATTGATAGGTACAATGAGCAATTATTATTTTAGAAATCCATGGCATTACAACTTCTTATTTTATCTGACACGAGTGATGGGTGCTATCAAATTAATGATAAGTTGAATTATGAACAAAAATCCTTTGATATCTATAATTATTCCATGTTACAATGTAGAACGGTATGTAGAAAAATGCATACGTTCAATCATGAGGCAAAGTTATAATAACATAGAGATAATTGCAGTTGATGATGGAAGTCCTGATAATTCTCCACAGATTCTTGATAAATTAGCCAATGAAGACTGTCGGATAAAAGTTGTCCATAAACAAAATACAGGCGTCAGTGCAGCTCGTAATAGTGGCTTGGATGTAGCAACTGGAGAGTATGTGGTGTTTGTGGACGGTGATGATTACCTTGCATCGGATTATGTAGATTATATGCTTCAATTGGCATATAGAAATGATTCTGATTTTGTAATGTCAGAAAATTGTTATACAAAAGACAATGAGCCACAGACTTCAGAAGATAAAATTCAGATAATGTCGCCTTCTGAAGCAACAGCCCTTTTGATATCTCCCAAAGTAATTGTAGGTTGTTGGAATAAAATGTTTAAACGTGAGTTTATTCATAAGTTCGCTCTTTCTTTTTCTACAACCTTGTTTTATGGTGAAGGGTTGACTTTTATAACAAAAGCATCGCAGTTGGCAGAAAGCGTAACTGTAGGTAAAAGAAAGGTTTACTATTATCGTAGAAATAATGAAGCTTCTGCAACTTCAAAATTTAATATTCAAAAATACTATAATGGTGAAAAAGCTCTTGATAATATACATAAAGGGCTTGTTGTAAAAGATGTGAATGTAGAGTTGATGATGGCACTGCATAAAAGTATGTTTTGTCTAGGAGCTCTTTCACAAGCGTACGCTCATAATTTACAGAAAGAATACCAGAGTGATTGTAAACATTGGCGTGCAATAATTAAGCAGAATCTAAGAACTCTTTGTATTTCAAATCAAGTTTCATTGTATAGAAAGGTATTGTTAATTGTAGGTTATCTTTTTCCAGGACTTATAAGTAAAATGGATATGTGGCGTAGAACAAAAATTGCATCAAAAAGTGTAAACTGATGAAGAAAGTATTATTAACAACGGTATTCTCTGGTTTTAACTATGGATCAAGTCTTCAAGCCCTTGCTACAAAGACTATTTTGAAGGATTTGGGCTGTGATTGTGAATTAGTAGCAATGAGGAGTTTGGTAAAAGGCAGAGATATTCGTATAAAGAAATTGATGACTATACTTATACGTTCTTTGCTTGTTAGAGATAAAAACAGAACGAATGCATTGAGTACTTATAAAGGTTCGTATAATAAGGTTATGATAGGTGATTCTGTAACTCGATTTGCAAGTTTTACAAACAAGTATCTTGAACCTCATTATATGAATTGGAATAGTCTGAAGCGATTGGCTAAGGAGTGTGTTGCTTGTTTTGCAGGAAGTGACCAGATATGGAATTCTTCAACAATGTATGTTGATCCTTTGTATTATCTCCGATTTGCTCCAGCTGAAAAGCGTGTTGCATTTGCGCCAAGTTTGGGACGTAATTTTATCGCAGCGTATAATAGAAAGAAGATGAGTAAGTGGATTTCTGAATTTGCTTATCTGTCTGTACGTGAAGATAGTGGAGTAAAACTGATAAAAGAATTGACAGGGCGTGAAGCCATTCACCTTGTAGACCCTACATTGATGGTAAGTGGAGATACTTGGAAGAAAATTCTTAATATTGATGATAGACAAGAAAACTATATTCTAACGTATTTTTTAGATAAGCCTTCTTTGTCTGCTCGTAAAGTAATTGCAGAACTTAAAGAAACCTTGAAGTGTGAGGTTATAGCAATTCCTTATCAATTTGATGATATGAGTTTTTGTGATAAGGTTGTTCCAACAGGTCCGATTGAATTTATTGACTTAATAAATAATGCAAAATGTGTGTTGACAGACTCTTTTCATGGTACGGTTTTTTCTATTAATCTACATATACCATTCTATGTATTTGGCCGTAATTATGGTACTGCACACTCACAAAATAGTCGTATAGAATCAATTTTGAAAATGATGAATTTGCAGGATAGGTTTGAACCTTGTAACTATTGTGAAAGTTGGAATCATGTTGATTTTGAATACTCTGAAAACATATTAGCAAAGGAACGAAATACTTGCAGAAAATACATTCTTGAGGCAATAGGATAAACTTTATATTATATGAATAGAGAATTTCATGTAAGTATTATAATGCCGTATTATAATGCGGCAGCCTATATCCGTGAAACCGTTGAAGCAATTATCGCTCAAACGTATAAGGACTGGGAGTTAATTATAGTGGACGATTGTAGCTCAGCACCTGAAACGGCAACAGTGTTGCAGCAGGTAAGGGAAATGGACGATCGCATTAAAGTGATTCGTGCTGAGCAAAATGGTGGAGCAGGATTGGCACGTAATATAGGCATCAAAGCAGCAAAGGGCAGATATATAGGTTTTTGTGACAGCGACGACTGGTGGTATCCCACAAAATTGGAAGAGCAGTTGAAGTTTATGCAAGACCATGGCTATGAACTGACCTGTACGTGGTATGAAGATGCTAATGAACGGTTAGAGCCTTATTATACGATGAAACAAGCACCCAGGCAATCGTATCAAACAATGATTGCTGGATGCAACATTGGTACTCCAGGAGTTTTGTTTGATACCAAGCGAGTTGGCAAAAAGTACATGCCACCTCTCCGCAGGGCTGAGGACTGGGGATTATGGATGAACATTCTGAAGGATGTGGATTATATATATACCTATCCTAAGGCTTTGTGGAAATACCGTCATATCCCAGGTTCAGAAACAAGCAACAAGTGGGTAATGCTGAAGGCTGTGGTGAAGATGTATCAGACGGTGTTGAAAATGAATGTGGTGAAAGCTTGGCTTACCGGATTGTTTGTTTTCTTGCCAAGCAATATTTTGAAAAAACTTAAGAAGGTGGTATAACGAAATGTACAAGCAAAAGACGATTGAAAGCTTGGTGATGCTGATACAAGCTGCTTTGGGAACAAAGCCGAGTTACGTACAACAGGTAGATGATTTAAAGACTGTTTACAACTTGGCTCGATGGCAAGAAGTGTCGGCCATAGCTTTAGATGGCTTGCAAAAGTTATCAACTCTTGAAGCAGATATATTGCAGGATGAGGCATCAGTGAAAGTGGTTAAGATGCAATGGATTGGCAGTATGATGCATCAAGAAAGAGGGTATCGTAGCAATTTCGCAGCTGCTAAGGAACTCTCAGAACTGTATGACAATCACCAAATTTATACATACGTATTAAAAGGTTTTTCAATATCAGAGCATTACCCTGTACCTTCTCACCGCTTTTCCTGTGATTTGGATTGCTTCCTACTTTCACAAGCAGGTTCTTTTGATGCTTACAATTTGGGCAATACTTTGGTAGCTTCGAAGGGGGGTAAAGTATATGATGAGTACTACAAACATTCGGTGTTTGCGTATAAAGATTTGACGGTAGAAAACCACAGGTATTGTTGTTCGGTGAAACGTAGCAAGCGGACAAAAGATTTGGAGAACTACTTGGCCAGTCTGTTAAAAGACTACCATCCTCAATATATTATGGATACGAAATTGGCTTTACCGCCGACAATGTTTCAAGCCCTATTTATGATGGAACATGCCAATGGGCATTTCCTCTATTCAAAGATGAGTTTGAAACATGTCTGCGATTGGGCGATGCTGCGTAAGGCATTCAAAGATACGCTGGATTGGGAAGAGTTTGACAAACAATGCAAACGTTTTGGTCTGAAAAATTTTGCGGACTGCATGAACCGTTTGGCTGACTATGTGATAGGGACATGCACATTCAACGAATTACAACCTATAGACAAACGTGTATTGGAGGATACGTTTAAAGAAGTTAGATTGTCTCCCCAGAAGATGAAACAACGCATAGAAAAGGCGATGGGTGTACTCCAATCCAGTTGGAAATTCAAGCATTTTTGTAGCGATTCGATGATGAAAGAACTAACACATTCGGTATGGGCTTATCTGAGAGAGGATAAGCCAGAGTTAGATTAAATATTATATGCTTTTTGTATGATTACTAATATCCTTATTTTCGTCTTGCTCCTGATAGCAGAGCTATTTTACTTCCGCATTGCCGACCGATTTAACATCATAGACAAGCCCAATGAACGGTC
>ENA-ORPF01001286-ORPF01001286.1-human-gut-metagenome-genome-assembly--contig:-NODE-1286-length-21103-cov-9.923318_pt1 | contig 21103 bp, 20 predicted proteins | sample MGYA00242140_ERZ509070 | MGnify/ENA primary metagenome ERZ509070 (study PRJEB26280, sample SAMEA2338713) | human gut metagenome | biome: human gut; feature: human-associated habitat; material: faeces... | reverse complement strand
AATCCTCCAGCTTGGCGATACGCATCTCCAGCAAGCCCTGCGCCTCCCGGGCAGCGTCGTACTCGGCGTTCTCCGACAAATCTCCCTTGTCGCGCGCCTCGGCGATGGCTGCCGAGATGGCGGGACGCTCTACCGAACGGAGGTGATCCAGTTCGTCCTTGAGTTTTTGCAGACCCGCCTCGGTCAGATAAACAATGTTCGATGCCATAATGTGATAAGATTAAATGTTTCGTGAAAAATTCCTTCGGCCGCTCAGTCCCTCAGGTCGATCATCTGGCGGATTACCTGAAAGAACGTTACCGAGCAGGCCAGAAAGATCAGCGCCGTCAGATAGTTCTTGGGCTGCCTGTCGATCATGCAGACTACCAGCGTGCCTCCGAGACATAATACCGAGAGCAGCAGGAACGTCACGCATATGTAAAATCGAGTCTTCGGTTTCATGTCAGGGGTTTATCGTATAAAAAAAGAAAAAATCCCGACCCCTTGTGAGGGTCAGAACTCTTTCGATAAGGCAAATGTAAGCAAATATTTCCGAATTTCCAACTTTCCTGTCGATTTCGGACGGGAATATTCCGGCATCCGATTTGATGAGCCGTCGGAGAGCCGGACGGATTGTTCCGGACAATCAGCGGATTGTTTTCCCGTCGCGCTCCGGATTCCGGAGCGGGCCGCTCTGCGAATGCCGGAGAAATGCGAACCTTCTGACTTTTAGTACGGAATATGGCCAAATTTTTCGTCGGGTTTATTATCTTTGCGTATTCCCCTATACGGAATCCGGATATGCAGGAGGTGATGCTGACCATAGGCTGGGCTGACCTGAAGTCATTTCTGAGCGTCGGCTATATTCTGTTCGTGATCGTTACGATCGCCGTGATCATCCACGACAAGCGCGAGCCGGTCAAGGCGCTGTCGTGGATCATCGTGATCTCGCTGCTGCCGGTCGTGGGATTCGTCTTCTACATCGTGTTCGGCCGCAATCACCGCAAGCAGAAACTGTTCAACCGCAAGGAGCTGCACGATCTGGAGCAGATCGATGCGCTGAGCCGGCAACAGATATACGAGATCAATCATCCGTCGCTGCTGCACAAGTCCGAGATCAGCGATCACCGCGATACCATTACGCTGCTGCTCAACAGCAACAAGGCGTTGCTGACCGTGCACAACCGCGTCCGGGTGCTGAACGACGGGGCGGAGACGTTCGACGAGATACGCCGGGCGCTGCGGCAGGCCCGCGAGTCGATCCATATGGAATACTACATCATCGAGGACGACGAGCTGGGCCGCGAGATCGCCAACCCCGCCGAGGCCCGCGAGATCCTGAGCCTCAAGCCCCTGCAGTAACCCGACAAACAATTAAGAGAAATATATTAGGAGGATTTTTACAATGGCTGAACTGAAAGGCAACAAGTACGGTACCCACCGCGTTATCGAGCCCAAGGGCGTTCTGACCCAGGCTGCTTGGAAGATCGACAACGACATGAGCAAGGTCTATTCCAACGAGATCGTCTGCGATGTCACTTCCCTGAACATCGACTCCGCTTCCTTCACTCAGATCTCTGAGGCCTGCGGCGGCGACGAGAAGAAGATCGGCGAAATGATCCTGGGCATCGTCGCTGAGCGCGGCAAGCAGCAGAATCCTGTCACCGGTTCCGGCGGTATGTTCAAGGGTGTCGTCGCTCACATCGGCGAGGACCTGAAGAAGAAGCCCGGCTTCGACCTGAAGGAAGGCGACAAGATCGTCTCTCTGGTCTCCCTGTCCATGACCCCGCTGAAGATCGACAAGATCCTGGCCATCCACAAGGATATCGACCGCGTGGACATCGTCGGCAAGGCCATCCTGTTCGAGTCCGCTCTGTATGCCAAGATGCCCGATGATATGTCCGAGCCTCTGGCCCTGGCTGCTCTGGACGTGGCCGGCGCTCCCGCGCAGGCCCGCAAGCTGCCCCACGAGGGTGACAGCGTCCTGATCCTGGGCGCCAACGGCAAGTCCGGTGTTCTGTGCGGTTGGGAAGCTATGAAGAAGGTCGGCCCCAAGGGTAAGGTCGTGGGCGTCGTCCGCAACCCCAAGCAGGTCCCCGGCCTGATGGAGCTGGGCGTGTACACCGACGTGATCGTCGCCGACTGCACCAAGCCCGTTGAGGTCATGGAGGCTGCTCTGGCTGCCAACGACGGCAAGGAGTATGATCTGTCCATTTGCTGCGTGAACATCGAGTCCTGCGAGATGTCCGCTATCCTGCCCGTCCGCGATGACGGTCTGGTGTACTTCTTCTCCATGGCTACCTCCTTCACCAAGGCTGCCCTGGGCGCCGAGGGTATCGGCAAGGACGTTACCATGATCATCGGCAACGGTTATACCAAGAACCACGCTCAGATCACTCTGGACGTGCTGCGCGAGAACCCCAAGCTGCGTAAGCTGTTCGACGAGAAGTACTGCTAAACGAAACTGACCGAAGCTGGGTGTCCCCTTCGGGGGACTCCCAGCCTTTGGCGTACCTAAAACAACGATTTTTGTGAAGGAGAAACGACATGAAAACTCGCAACGGTCTGTTCGCTGACGTTCCTGAAAATCTGTGGAACGACTGGCATTGGCAGGTTGCCAACCGCGCTGAGACGATCGAAGATCTGAAAAAGTACATGACCCTGACCCCCGACGAGGAAGCCGGCGTTGCCAAGACCCTGGGCAAGCTGCGCATGGCCGTCACCCCCTACTATCTGTCCCTGATCGATCTGGACGATCCGTTTGATCCCATCCGCAAGATGGCTATCCCCCGCGCTGAGGAGCTGGAGTATGCCGACTATGAGGATGCCGATCCTCTGCATGAGGACACCGACTCCCCCACCCCCGGCCTGACCCACCGCTATCCTGACCGCGTGCTGCTGCTGATCACCGACCAGTGTTCCATGTACTGCCGTCACTGTACCCGTCGTCGTTTTGCCGGTCAGAACGACTGCGAAGTGCCTATGCAGCAGATCGACAAGTGCATCGATTATGTGGCCGCCCACCCCGAGGTCCGCGACGTGCTGCTGTCCGGCGGTGACTCCCTGATGGTCGAGGACGACACCCTGGAGTACATCATCAAGCGCGTGCGCGCCATCCCCCATGTGGAGATCGTGCGTCTGGGCTCCCGTACGCCCGTTGTGTGCCCCCAGCGTATCACTCCCGAGCTGTGCGCCATGCTGAAGAAGTATCACCCCGTGTGGCTGAACACCCACTTCAACACCCCCAAGGAGTTCACTCCAGAAGCCGCCAAGGCCTGCGCTATGCTGGCTGATGCCGGTATCCCCCTGGGCAACCAGTCCGTGCTGCTGGCCGGCGTGAACGATTGCTCTCACGTGATGATGGAGCTGGTCCACGGTCTGGTCAAGATGCGTGTGCGCCCCTATTACATCTATGCCTGCGATCCTTCCCTGGGTCTGAGCCACTTCCGTACCCCCGTGTCCAAGGGCATCGAGATCATGGAAGCCCTGCGCGGTCATACCTCCGGCTACTGCATCCCCACCTTCGTGGTCGACGCTCCCGGCGGCGGCGGCAAGACCCCCGTTATGCCCAACTACCTGATCTCCGAGACGCCTCGTAAGGTCATCCTGCGCAACTTTGAGGGCGTTATCACCTCTTACACCCAGCCCGAGCACTATGTTCAGGATTGCCACTGCGACGTCTGCACCGGCAAGAAGAAGGTGGAGAAGACCGGCGTGGCATGGGTCGCCGAAGGCACCAAGCAGCGCTATCTGGAGCCCACCAAGCTGCTGCGTAACGAGCGTCACGTCAAGAAGTAAGAGAGAGGAAAAACTATGGAAAGCAAACTCGGCTTGAATTTTGAGCTGGTCAACCGTGCCCGTGCCTCCGCCGCCAAGATCGCGGACGACACCCAGCACTTTATCGACCAGCACACCACCGTCACGGTGGAGCGCGCTGTTTGCCGTCTGCTGGGTATCGATGGCGTCAACGATATGGACGTTCCTCTGCCCAACGTGGTCGTTGACCACCTGATGGCAAACTCCCTGCTGCCCGTGGGTGCCGCGTGGGCTATCGGCAACGCTATGGTGGAGACCGGCAAGGATCCCCAGGGCGTGGCAGATGCCGTGAACAGCGGCGAGCTGGACCTGAGCAAGGTCCCCGCCCATTCCGACGCGGAGATTCGCGGCGCCATCACCCCCGTGGTGAACGCTACCGTGGACCGCATCAACAAGAACGTCGCCAAGCGTAACAGCTACCTGAAGGCGTGGGGTGATAAGGAAGGCCCGTACCTGTACATCATCGTGGCTACCGGCAATATCTACGAGGATATCACGCAGGCCAAGGCCGGTGCCAAGCAGGGCGCGGACATCATCGCCGTCATCCGTACCACCGGTCAGTCCCTGCTGGACTACGTGCCTTACGGCGCGACCACCGAGGGTTTCGGCGGTACCTACGCTACCCAGGAGAACTTCCGCCTGATGCGCGCGGCGCTGGACGAGGTAGGCGAGGAGCAGCACCGCTATATCCGGCTGTGCAACTACTGCTCCGGCCTGTGCATGCCCGAGATCGCCGCTATGGGCGCTCTGGAGCGTCTGGACGTCATGCTGAACGACGCGCTGTACGGCATCCTGTTCCGCGACATCAATATGCAGCGCACCATCGTGGACCAGTACTTCTCCCGTGTCATCAACGGCTATGCCGGCGTTATCATCAACACCGGTGAGGATAACTATCTGACCACCGACGACGCTATCACCGCGGCCCACACCGTGCTGGCCTCCCAGTTCATCAACGAGGCCTTTGCCAAGACCGCCGGTATGCGCGAGGAGCAGATGGGTCTGGGCCACGCGTTCGAGATGGATCCCGCCGTGGAGGATACGTTCCTGTACGAGCTGGCGCAGGCCCAGATGGCCCGCGAGATCTTCCCCAACGCGCCCCTGAAGTATATGCCTCCCACCAAGTTCATGACCGGCAACATCTTCCGCGGTCACATTCAGGACGCCCTGTTCAACATGGTGACCATCCTGACCAACCAGAAGCTGTGCCTGCTGGGCATGATGACCGAGGCTATCCACACCCCGTTCATGTCCGACCGTGCGCTGTCCATCGAGAACGCGCAGTATATCTTCCGCACCATGAAGGATCTGGGCGATGAGCTGACCTACAAAGAGGGCGGCATCATCCGTACCCGCGCCAACGAGGTGCTGACCAAGGCCACCGACCTGCTCTCCGAGATCGAGAAGCTGGGCCTGTTCACCACCATCGAGAAGGGCATCTTCGCCGACGTGAAGCGCCCCAAGGACGGCGGCAAGGGCCTGGCCGGCGTGGTCATCAAGGACGACAAATACTTCAACCCGTTCATTGAAGTCATGAAAGGCAAGGTGGGAGCATGAGCAGCGGACTGTATAATACCCATAAGATCGATTTCGATACAACGCTGGATCTGACCCGCCTGAAGCCCTATGGCGACACCATGAACGACGGTAAGGTACAGACCAGCTTCACCCTGCCCATCAAGGATGATGAGCGCGGTGAGGAGGCTGCCCGCCAGATCGCCAAGAAGATGGGTCTTGAGGAGCCCAACGTGGCCTATCACACCGCACTGGACAAGGAGTTCACCTTCTATGTGGTCTATGGCAGTTGCGTACACTCCGTGAACTACGAGGATATCCATGTTATTACTGTGGAGTCCGACGTGATGAGCATGGAGGATACCAATGAGTACATCAAAGAGCACATCGGCCGCAAGGTCGTGATGGTGGGTGCCTCCACCGGCACCGACGCTCACACCGTGGGTATCGACGCTATCATGAACCGCAAGGGCTTCGCCGGCCACTACGGCCTGGAGCGTTATGAGATGATCGAGGCCTATAACCTGGGCTCTCAGGTCCCCAACGAGGAATTCATCAAGAAGGCGCTGGAGCTGCACGCGGACGTGCTGCTGGTCAGCCAGACCGTTACCCAGAAGGATGTACACATCCAGAACCTGACCAACCTCATCGAGCTGCTGGAGGCCGAAGGTCTGCGCGACAAGTTCGTCGTATGCTGCGGCGGTCCCCGCATCACCCATGAGCTGGCCAAGGAGCTGGGCTTTGACGCCGGTTTCGGCGCCGGCAAGTATGCCGACGACGTGGCGTCCTTCGCCGTGACCGAAATGGTCAAGCGCGGCATGAAGTAAAACCATACGGCACCACTGGGTCAACTGCATAGGCAGATGGCCCAGTGGTTGCTGTCATAAAAAAGTAGGAGGAACAGAAATGGCAAAGAAACCTGTATTGACTGCCAAGGAAGCGGCGGCCATGATCCCCGACGGCGCCACGATTATGTGCGGCGGCTTCCTGGCTTGCGGCCAGGCCCGCGCTATCGTCAAGGAGCTGGTGGCCCTGGGCACGAAGGACCTGACCCTGATCGCCAACGATATGGGCCGCGCGACTGGCCCCATGGGCGAGGAGTTCTTCGGCATCGCGGAGCTGATCCACAACCATCAGGTCAAGCGCGTCATCGCCACCCATGTGGGCATGACCCCCGAGGTCGGCCAGCAGAACACCGAGGGTACGCTGGAGGTCAATCTGCTGCCCCAGGGCACCCTGGCTGAGTGCATCCGCGCCGGCGGCGCCGGTCTGGGCGGCGTGCTGACCCCCGTGGGCATCGATACCCTGGTGGAGGACTCCCCCTTCTGCCTGGGCCGCCACACTGTGGACGGCAAGGATTATCTGCTGATGAAGCCCATCCACGCCGATTTCGCCCTGCTGGGCGCCTATAAGTGCGATGAGTACGGCAACTGCTGGTACAAGGGCACCATGCGCAACTTCAACGTGGTGATGGCCACTGCCGCAGACACCGTGATCGCCGAGTGCGAGTATATCGTTCCCGTGGGCGATATTGAGCCGGAGAACGTCCATACTTACGGTATGTGCGTGAACTACATCGTGGAAGGAGACAGAAAGTAATGGAAAAGTCTGAGATCAAGGGCTTTATTGCCAAGCGCTGCGCCAAAGAGCTGAAAGATGGCGACGTCGTAAATCTGGGCATCGGTCTGCCCACCCTGATCCCCCACTACCTGCCCGAGGGCGTGGAGCTGATCATCCACGCTGAGCTGGGTATCGTCTCCGCAGGCAAGGCACCCAAGGAGGGCGACGAGAACTATGATCCGTACCACGTTGTGGACGCCGGCGGCAGTCCCGCTTCCGTGGCCTATGGCGGCGGCTTCATCGACTCCGCCAGCAACTTCGGCCTGATCCGCGGCGGCCATGTGGACGCTTGCTTCCTGGGCGCGCTGGAGGTCGATGCTGAGGGCAACCTGGCCAACTGGATCATCCCCGGCAAGAAGATGCCCGGCATGGGCGGCGCCATGGACCTGTGCGTGGGCGCCAAGCACTGCATCGTGTGCATGGAGCACACCGCCAAGGGCAACCCCAAGATCTTCGAGAAGTGCCGTCTGCCCCTGACCGCCTCTCACTGCGTGAATAAGATCATCACCGAGATGTGCGTGTTTGAGGTCACTGACAAGGGACTGCTGATGACCGAGATCAACCCCGAGTTCACTGTCGATCAGATCAAGGAAGCCACGGCCGCTCCCTTCGAGGTCGCCGTTGACCTGAAGAGTATGCTGGACTAAGTGAAAATGCGTATGACTCCCCCGGCGAAGCCGGGGGAGTTGTTTTTTGGGGGGAGCGGTGAGTGCACGATGATACCTCATCCGTCAACGCTCCGCGTTGCCACCTGTCTCCCTGCGGGTCGGTCGGTTCACGGGTCTGACACGCCACCGACGTGTCATTCAACACCGTGAACCCCTCGAGGGGAAGGCAAGGGGCTGGGCGGACCGATGCGGGAATATTTCCAAAATGTGGAAAAATGCAAGAAATTTGTTACCGGGAATGGGGGATTTGGGGGGAAATGCTGAAATGGGGGTGGACAAATGGGGAGAGTGTGGTATAATCTGTGTATCCGCAGGAGTACTCCTGCTTTAGCGTTTTAACAGAGATTAAAACGAAGCGTCCTGCGGAAATTTGACCTGAAAAGGGGTAGAAAACAATGAAGAAATGTATAAGCTTGGTGCTGGCCTTGCTCATGGCCCTGGCCCTCTGCACCGTCTCCTGGGCAGACGTGACAAGCGCAAAGGATTTTCCCACCGAAGGAACTGACAGCGATACTGTATATTGGACCATCGGGACGGAAGATGGCCAGAGCGGCTATGCTGCCACGCTGACGGCGGCTTTAACAGCGGCGTATAAGGCGAACTCGGACGGCAGCAAGGCCATCACCATTATCTGCAAGCCCAACGCCGACGTCGGTACCATGACCCATGGTCATGTGGCGGACGATCTGACCATTTATGGCAACGGCGCATATATTTCCGGCGGTGAGTGCGACCTGGAAGTGGATACCTTTAAGTTTAGCCGCAGCGCCGGTGCGCAGGCCGCTAACGGTGAATTCCTTACCAAGAATATCACGATCACGGCCTACGACCTTGATAATCTCGGCGTGTGGGGGCAGCGGAACACCGACCATACCGTGACGGTCAATCTGACCAACTGCAACGGGAAGGCCATTGAGGGCAAGGAAAATGTCCAGCGTGTTTACGTCAGCGGGACTACCGGTAAGAATAATATTACCCTGACCAGCTGCGACTTCCTCACCGCGAAAACGGCAGTGTACTCCAACGCTGACGGCGAGATCAACGTCGAAAATTGCAGCTTTACCGGCTCTGCGGCGCCTGTGAACATCAATCACAAGACTTCCGGTACAGTCACTGTCAATGTGAGCAACTGTACGTTCGATAATTGTGGTGATACCGGCGAGTGGAAGGAATTTGCCGCTCCGATCCGCCTTGTGCAGAGCGATGCGGCTGGTAGTATGACCGCTGCCGTTGGCAATGCGACCTTTACCAACACGACCGGTGATAACGGCGACATCCTGCTCGGCGACGGCCGTGCAAACGAGAATTCCGACAACACCAAGATCACCGCCACGGTGACCAACACGAACGCCAACGTTCAGGCTCAGAAGCCCGGTTACTATAAGGAGAACGGCGAGAGCGACGTGGATAAGGTGACCAAGGCAGAGGTCAAGTCCTCTGAGAAGCTGACGGTCAAGCCTGTCGCAGAGGGCGACGGCAAGGTCACGCTGGAGAAGGAAACGGTTCCCTCTTCCTCCAACAACAACTACTACTATTATTCTCCCTCCACCACTACTACCGATACCACCAAGGGTTCTCCCAAGACCTTTGACGCGGGCATGGGTATCTACGCCGTGACGGCGGTGCTGTCCGTGACCGGTATGGCGTGGGTCGGCAAGAAGCGGCACTAAGTCAACAAAAAAGAAAGCCCATGAGGGCTTTCTTTTTTTGACATTTGCGGGGGCGAGGGCTGTGCCTGCGGGCGGCTGCGCTTTTATTTTTCGCCCTTGGTCAGGTTGGTCAGGACGGTCTTGACACCCTCCAGACCCTCGCCGGCGGCCTTTTTCACGCCTTCAAACCCCTCACCGGCGGCCTTTTTCAGCTCGTCCTTCACGTCCACGGCCAGGCGGCGGAATATCTCGGCGATGATCTTCTTTTTCTCCTCGTCCGCGCCGGCGTACTGCTTCAGCAGCGCCGCGCCGCCAGCCAGACCGCCGCTGCGGAGGTCGTCCAGCGTCCGGGCTTTGCCGGACAGAGAGAGCACGTCAAACAGCGCATCGGTGAACTGCTCACGCTCGGCGGGGGTCATGGAGCCAATCCACTCCCGGAGCACATCGTCGGAGAGCCTGCCCATCTGGGAACGCTGGCCCAGGCGGACAAAGCGGGTGCCCACCACGCTCCAGGACAGGGGCTCGTGCTGCATGATGGAACGGTTGGCGCTGTCGATAACGGCGTAGTCCTCGGCGTGCTCCAGCAGGACGCCTACGATGGAGGACTCGGGGATATAGGTGTGCAGCTTATCGGCCACCCGGCGGTATTCCGGGGTGTCCAGCATATCCCGGGCGAAGCCGGGGCCATCGTTGTTATAGGCGGACAGCAGGCGGTCCTTCTGCAGCTCGGCAGGCAGATAGATTGCCGCCCATGCGGCTAGATTGCCGCCCTTGCTGTGGCCGCCGATACGCAGGGGCAGGGCGGGGCAGAGGGATGCCATCTCCGCGGCGTAGGACACGGCGCGCGTCTGGGCGGGGACGGCGGAGAGGAAGCTCATGTTGAAGTCCTCTTTCCAGCCGGCCAGAGAGGTGTCAGTGCCCATGAAGGCGACGAACAATGTGCCGTCGGGCACCAGGAAGGAGAGCGCGTCGAATTGCTTGGCGCTCTGTTCGTCGTATTCGTGGGTATAGCCGAACAGGCGCAGGTCCCGGAAGCGTTCGGTCTGTGCCGCCAGACGCAGCAGGGGGAGATAGCTGAGCTCGGAGAGGCCCAGCTGGTCATCCTTGTCAGTGAGCAGGGGTGCGACCTGGGCCAGGGTGGGCGCCGCGGCGGGGTCCTTGGTATGGACCGCGTCGATGCGGCGGAAGTTGATATAGGAGAGGATGCACAGCACCAGGTTGTCCACCTCGTTGAAGCCGTCACGGGCAAAGGTCAGGTCGCCGCGCCAGCGGAGGTAATCAAAGGGTGTGCCGTTGACGGGGGCCAGCTGTTTGGGTGTGTTCTTTTCCATATAGACCTCCTTGCGTATGGTATATGCAGTATACCACACTTTGCCCGCGGCCACAACGGGCAGCGCGGCAAAAAATGTTGGCGAAAAATGTTTACAGTTGCGGCGTTGACGATGGGGGACTTCTATTGTATAATAAACTGATTTATTATGGGGAGGGTCCGTCTGTATGTGGATCGCGAAGGATTGGAAGGATTATGAGCTGCTGGACTGCGGCGGCGGCGAAAAGCTGGAGCGCTGGGACCGGCAGGTATTGGTGCGCCCCGATCCCCAGGCGATCTGGGAGACGGACAAGACCACGCGGCTGTGGCGCGGCGCCACGGGACGCTATTCCCGGTCTTCTACCGGCGGCGGTCATTGGGATAAAGGCAAGCTGCCGGAAAGCTGGCAGGTGCATTACAAAGACCTGACATTTCAGGTGAAGCCCATGAACTTCAAGCATACGGGATTGTTCCCTGAGCAGGCGGTAAATTGGGACTTCGCCATGGACAAGATACGGCATGCCGGAAGGCCTATCCGGGTGCTGAACCTGTTTGCCTATACCGGTGGGGCCACGGTGGCCTGTGCGAAGGCCGGGGCTTCTGTGTGCCATGTGGACGCGGCCAAGGGTATGGTGGCCTGGGGTAAGGAGAACGCCCGTCTATCCGGCCTGGGCGAAGCGCCCATCCGCTGGATCGTGGACGACTGCGCCAAGTTTGTGGAGCGTGAGATACGCCGGGGCAAGACCTATGACGCCATTATCATGGATCCGCCCTCCTACGGGCGTGGGCCCGGCGGCGAGGTGTGGAAGTTAGAAGACAATCTGTATCCCTTTGTGGAGCTGTGCAGCCGGGTGCTGTCGGACAAGCCGCTGTTCGTGGTATTGAACAGCTATACCACGGGGTTGGCGCCGTCGGTGCTGGGGTACATATTGCAGATGCTGGTAGGGCGGAAATTCGGCGGCACGGTCACATGGGACGAGCTGGGCCTGCCCTGCACGGAAAGCGGCATGGCGCTGCCCTGCGGCGCCACGGGAAGATGGTTTTCCGAGTAAACAAGAACGGAAGTAATTGCGTATGGCAGTGATGATAGAGACAAAGGATCTCACCTATACCTATCCCGCGCCGGAGGGGGAGACAAATCCTCCGGCCCTGCGGGATGTATCGGTACAGATCGAAAAGGGTAGCTTTACGGTGGTGCTGGGCCACAACGGCTCCGGCAAGTCCACCTTTGCCAAGCACCTGAACGCGGTGCTGCTGCCGTGCGGCGGTGCCGTGTATGTGGACGGAATGGACACGCGGGACGAGAAGCTGCTGCTGGAGATACGGCGGCGGACGGGGATGGTGTTCCAGAACCCGGACAATCAGATCGTGGCCAATGTGGTGGAGGAGGATGTAGCTTTCGGCCCGGAGAACCTGGGTGTGCCTACGGCGGAGATACGCCGGCGGGTGGACGACGCGCTGGCGGCGGTGGGCATGGAGCAATTCGCCAGCCACGCACCGCACCTGCTCTCCGGCGGGCAGAAGCAGCGCATCGCCATTGCGGGTATTCTGGCCATGGAGCCGGAGTGCATCGTGCTGGACGAGGCCACGGCTATGCTGGACCCGGCGGGACGGCGTGAGGTCATCGACACCGTGTTGCGGCTGAACCGGGAACAGGGTATTACCGTGGTGCTTATCACCCATCACATGGTCGAGGCGGAGCGTGCAGACCGAGTGATCGTGATGAACGACGGCGAGGTAGCGATGGACGGTACGCCACGGCAGGTGTTCTCGCAGGTGGAGCGCCTGCATGAGCTGGGCCTGGCGGCGCCGGATACGGTGGAATTGCTGTATCGGCTGCGGCGGGACGGAGTAGATGTGCCGCTGGAAAACCTGACGGTAGACGAGTGCGCCGATACCATTTGCCGCGCTTTCGGCGAGGCGGAAGGGAAGTAACATTGGAACCGATTTTGCAGATAGAGGACCTGACCCACACCTATTCAGCGGGGACACCGTTCCAGCGCAGCGCCGTGGAGGGGCTGAGCATGACTGTGGGCGCAGGGGAGTTTTTGGGCGTGATCGGACACACCGGGTCCGGTAAATCCACGCTGATACAGCATCTGAACGGGCTTTTGCAGCCCACGTCCGGGCGTATTCTCCTGGAGGGGAAGGATATCTGGGCGGATCCGAAGAAAATACGGGACGTACGCTTCAAGGTGGGGTTGGTGTTCCAGTACCCGGAATACCAGCTGTTCGAGGAGACGGTGTATAAGGACATCGCCTTCGGACCGAAGAACATGGGACTGGACGCGGAGGAGATCGACCGGCGGGTGCGGGACGCGGCGGTCTTTGTGGGACTGCACGAGACGCTGCTGGACAAGTCGCCCTTTGAGCTCTCCGGTGGACAGAAGCGCCGTGTGGCTATCGCGGGCGTCATCGCCATGGAACCGAAGGTGCTGGTGTTGGACGAGCCCACGGCGGGACTGGATCCCCAAGGACGGGACGCCATCCTCGCCCAGATACAGGCCTATCACCGCGCCAAGGGCGCGGCGGTGGTGCTGGTGAGCCACAGCATGGAGGAGATCGCCAGAAATGTGGACCGCATCGTTGTGCTGTCCGATGGAAAGGTATATATGGAGGGCACGCCGAAGCAGGTGTTTGCCCGGGCTCATGAACTGGAGCAGGTGGGGCTGGACGTGCCTCAGGTGACGAAGGTGGCCGCCGCGCTGAAGGCGCGGGGGTTGGATATCGATACAGCGGTATACACCGTGGAGGCGCTGGAGCAGAAGCTGCTGACGCTGAGGGGGGGTGCGTCTCCGTGCTGAAGGATATCACACTGGGACAGTTCTTCCCGGCGGATACGCCGGTACACCGACTGGACCCCAGGACAAAGCTGCTGTGCGTCATCCTCTACATCGTGGCGCTGTTCAGCGCCAAAAGCGTACTGACCTATGGAATCATGATCACGGTGCTGGCGGTGTCGGTGCTGGTGTCGCGGGTGCCGTTCAAGTCGTTGACAAAGGGCTTGAAGCCCGTCTATTTTGTGGTGGCCTTCACGGCCGTTATGAATATGTTTTTCACCGCTGGTACGCCGGTGGCGGATGTTTGGCTGCTGCGGAGCATCACCTGGGAGGGTGTTGTAGCCGCCGTGCAGATGGTGCTGCGGATCGTGATGCTCATCATGGGCACATTTTTGATGACGTACACCACCAGTCCCATCGCCCTGACGGACGGCATGGAGAGCCTGCTGGGGCCGCTGAAAAAGCTGCGCCTGCCGATCCATGAGCTGGCCATGATGATGTCCATCGCGCTGCGGTTCATCCCCACGCTGATCGAGGAGACAGACAAGATCATGTCGGCACAGAAGGCCCGCGGCGCGGACTTTGAGACAGGCAATATCTTCCGGCGTGCCAAAGCGTTGGTGCCCATTCTGGTGCCGCTGTTCATCAGTGCGTTCCGCCGTGCCGATGAACTGGCTACGGCTATGGAGTGCCGCTGTTACCACGGTGGTGAGGGGCGTACAGCCCTGCGGGTGCTGCGGTATAAGGCGGCGGACTGGCTTGTGCTGGCGGCGTTTCTGGCGCTGACGGCAGGCATTATCGTTTTGAAAAAGCTTGGCTTTTGAGTGAGAGGAGGCGGGGCCTATGCGGAATATCGCGCTGGTATTGATGTACAACGGCACCGCCTATCACGGCTGGCAGGTGCAGAAGACGGAGACCTCTGTGGCGCAGACGCTGGAAAAGGGCTTGTCTATGGTGTGCGGCCATCCGGTGAAGGTGACGGGCTGCGGCCGCACGGATGCCGGCGTCCACGCGGAGCACTATGTGGCCAATTTCCGTACAGAGTCGCGGATACCGGTGGATCGCCTGCCCTTTGCGGTGAATACCCATATCCCGGAGGATATTGTGGTAAAGGCGGCCTATGAGGTAGCCGATGACTTTAACGCCATTGGGTCGTGCATCCAAAAGGAGTATACCTACCGTATCTACAACTCCCGGATCAAAAACCCCTTTTACGTTCACCGGGCGTATTTCTATCCCAAGAAATTGGATGAGGACTTGATGGACCGGGCGGCCCGGATGTTCGAGGGGACCCACGATTTCGCCGCTGTGCGGAGTGTGGGGACCAACGTGCGGAGCACCGTGCGGACTATCCACTACTGCCGTGTGACGCGGAATGGGGAACTGCTGGAGCTGAAGGTATGCGCGGACGGTTTCTTGTATAATATGGTACGTGCCATTACCGGCACGGTGCTGTACGCGGCGGAGGGGAAGCTGATGCCGGAGGACATCCCGGAGATACTGAATTCGGGCAACCGGACGCTGGCGGGGCCCACGGCGCCGCCGGGAGGGCTGTATCTCACGCGAGTATGGTATGAGGATGAACGGTTGAATGGATAACAACACCAACAACTGGAAAGAGTTTACCCTGGGCGACGTCCAGGAGGAGCATCCCCGGCGTGTGGCCAAGCGCAGCCGGAAGCCGCTGCTGGTACTGCTGATCGTGGCGGTACTGGCGGTAGCGGCGGTGACGGCGGCGGTGCTGCTGGACCGCAGCGGTTTTGATGGTCTGCGCCGCAAGGTCATTTACGCCAAGGCGGTGAAGGATGAAAACGGCTGCGCCCAGCTGTATCGTTACAGCAGCGACCAGTCGGGTCATTTTGCCTCGCTGGAGGGCAGCCTTGTGTCTGTGTCCATGCACCAACTGACGGTGCTGGATGAGCAGAACAAGACGCTGTATGACGAGGCGGTGAAGTTCCAATCACCGGCGTTGTCCGTCGGCGGCGGACGTGCCGCGGCTTATGACGTGGGCGGAACGGTGGTATACGTCCTGTCGGATAAGGGCCTGATGTACACACTGGACTGCGCCGGCGAGGTGCTCAGTGCATCGTTGAATACCAAGGGCTGGCTGACTGTGGTGTGCAGTGAAAGCGGCTGCAAGGCCGCGGTACGGGTCTATGACGGCAACGGAGAAGCGGTGTTCGCCTTCAAGTCGTCGGACCGCTTTGTGATGACGGCGGCGCTGTCCGCCGACAGCCGTACCTTGGCGGCGGTGACCATGGGGCAGGAAAACGGCACGTTTGCCAGCTATGTGATCTTCTACCGGGTGAACAGTGATCAGGAGGCCGGACGCTGCACCCTGCGGGGCAGCGTGGTCTATGATCTGATGGCTGCGGGAACCGGATTCTGCGCCGTGACAGAGGAGCAGTTGTGCTTCATTGACGGCAGCGGCGTGATGACTGCCGCCTATGATTACGGCGGAGACTATCTGCGGCGGGTCAGTATCAGCGGTGACGGCTATGCCGCTCTGCTGCTGGGTCGGTACCGTACCGGCACGCAGCACCGAGTGGTGACGGTGAACAGCGAGGGTCAGGAGTTGGCATCGCTGGAGCTGGACGCCGAGGTCAGCAGCCTGTCCGCTGCGGGACGATACGTGGCCGTGCTGTGCAGCGACCATCTGACGATCTATGATAAGCAGCTGCTTCCCGTGGCGGAACTGGAGGAAGTTAGCCAGGCACGGGAGGTGCTGATGCGGAGTGACGGCTCGGCTGTGCTGGCGGGCAGTACCGCCGCAAGCCTGTATCTGCCGTAAGGTGTGACGGGGCGAGGCCATATGTGAGGTGATCACCAATGAGTGGGAATGTTGGAATATTTGTGGATCTGATTTTACTGGCACTGCTGCTGATCGGCTTGGTACTGGGCTGGCGGCAGGGGTTCGTGCAGGCGCTGACGCGTATCATCGTAGTGGTGGCGGCACTGCTGCTGGCCAGCTGGATCGCCGGGAAGCTGGCGGAGCCGGCGGCCAGATGGCTGGAGCCGATCCTGTCAGAGAAGCTGGAGCAGCGGCTGACGGCCCAGGGCAACACCGACGACGCTGGCGAGATGCTGGCGGCCTTCGGCTTTGAGGGCGATACACTGTCAGAGCTGGTGGACAACGCTGTGGAGAAGGCCCAGCAGGCGGGCGAGACGCTGCTGAGCGCTGTGGTGTCCACCGCGCTGAAGTCTGCGGCCTACGCGGTGGTGTATGTGGTGTCGTTTTTGCTGCTGCTGCTTTTGCTGCGGCTGGTACTGACACCGCTGCATCTGTTCACAAAACTGCCGGTGGTACATGGCGTCAACGCCCTGCTGGGCGGCGTGCTGGGCTTGGTGAAATGCGCGCTGCTGCTGTTCCTGGCGGTGTGGGTGCTGCAGAAGCTGCAGCTGCTGGTGACGCCGGAGCTGGTGAACAAAACGGTGCTGCTCAAATTTTTCGCCCAGAACAGCCCCATCGATCTGATCGCTAAGCTGTGAAAACGGCTATAATGGATATGCTTTTTTTGATAAGAGATAACGGAGGAAAACCATGCAACCGACTCTTTGTTCCAAATGTAAGAAGAATGTGGCCGTTGTGTTCATCTCCCGGATGAATGAGAAGAATGAGATGGTCAACGAGGGCCTGTGCCTCAAGTGCGCCGCCCAGCTGGGTCTGCCCCAGGTGGAGGACATGATGAAGCGTATGGGTATCACGCCGGAGGACCTGGAGAACATCAACAGTGAGATGATGCAGGCCTTCGGCGGCGCGGAGGAGCTGGATGCGCCGGTGGACGAGGGCGACGAGGACGATGAGGAAAGCGGCAAGACCGCTACGTTCCCGTTTCTGAACCGCCTGTTCAACAACGGCAGCAATCCGCCGGCCGAGCAGCAGCCGCCCCAGAACGGCGGTACTGGACAGCAAGGGACCGGCCGCAAGACGGAGAAAAAGCGCAAATTTCTGGATAACTACTGCATCAATCTGAGCCAACGTGCCCGGGAGGGCAAGCTGGACGCCGTTATTGGCCGGGAGCAGGAGATCGAGCGCGTGGTGCAGATTTTGAACCGCCGCCAGAAGAACAATCCCTGCCTGATCGGCGAGCCGGGCGTGGGCAAGACCGCCATCGCCGAGGGCCTGGCCCAGCGGATCGTCAAGGGCGAGGTGCCGTTCAAGCTGCGGCAGAAGGAGGTCTATCTGCTGGATCTGACGGCGCTGGTGGCAGGTACGCAGTTCCGCGGCCAGTTCGAGAGCCGGATGAAGGGCCTGATCGAGGAGATACGCAAGGCCGGCAACGTGATCCTGGTCATCGACGAGGTCCACAACATCGTGGGTGCCGGCGATGCCGAGGGCAGTATGAACGCCGCCAATATCCTTAAGCCTGCCCTTAGCCGGGGCGAGATTCAGGTCATCGGTGCCACCACGTTCAACGAGTACCGTAAGCACATCGAAAAGGACACGGCGCTGGAGCGCCGCTTCCAGCCCGTTACCGTCAGCGAACCCAATGTAGAGGATACGCTGAAGATACTGCAGGGCATTGCCCACTACTATGAGCAGTTCCACGGTGTGTCCATCCCGCAGGGGGTGCTGCGCCAGGCGGTGCTGCTGTCCGAGCGCTATATCACGGACCGCTATCTGCCGGATAAGGCCATCGACCTGATCGACGAGGCCTGCTCCGACCGGAACCTCCACGATCCGGAGATCAACCGCCGGATGGAGCTGGAACAGGAGCTGTCCAATTTGACCTTTGAGCGCGAGAACCTGATGTCCGCCCAGCCGGCGGATGGTCAGCAGTTTACCGAGCAGGAGCTTGACCAGCGGTACGAGCGCATCGCGGAGCTTCGCAGCCAGGAACTACGGGTGACGGATGAGCTGAATGCCATCAGGGCCAAGGGGATGCCGGAGCTGACCATGGAGAATATCGCCCGGGTCATCGAGATGTGGACAAAGATCCCCGCCAGCAAGATCAAGGAAGAAGAGTTCAAGCGTTTGGCGGAGCTTGATCAGCGGCTGCGCGCCCATGTGGTGGGCCAGGACGAGGCGATCGCCGCCGTGTCCGCCGCGATCCGCCGCAACCGCGTGGGTATTTCCCCCAAGCACAAGCCGGTGAGCTTCATCTTCGTGGGGCCCACCGGTGTGGGCAAGACGGAACTGGTGAAGCAGTTGGCTGACGATTTGTTCAATGCGCCGGAGAGCCTGATCCGCCTGGATATGTCCGAGTTTATGGAGAAGCACTCTGTCTCCCGTATTGTGGGCAGTCCTCCGGGCTATGTAGGCTACGACGAGGCGGGGCAGCTGACGGAGAAGATACGCCGCAAGCCCTACTCCGTTGTGCTGTTCGATGAGATCGAAAAAGCACACCCGGATGTGCTGAATGTGTTGCTGCAGATTTTGGATGACGGACAGATCACAGACGCCCACGGACGGAAGGTGAATTTTGAGAACACCGTCATCGTGATGACCTCAAATGCAGGGTCCGACACTAAATCCGCCGGTGCAGTGGGCTTCGGCGGCAGCGCTGACGACCAGGGCAGGGAGCGAATCATGAAGGCACTGCAGGACTTCCTGCGGCCTGAGTTCCTGAACCGCGTGGATGAGATCGTGTGCTTCAACCACCTGACAAAAGAGAACTTTGCCGGGATCGCCCGTATCATGCTGGATGAGTTGAAAGCCTCGCTGGGCGACAAGGGCTATACCCTCCGCTATGACGAGGCACTGGTGGACTATTTGGTAGAGAAATCCTACTCTTTGACCTACGGCGCCCGAAACCTGCGGCGCCTGATCCAAAAGGAGCTGGAGAACCCCATGGCCGCCCGTATCATCGATGCATTCGAGCATCCCATTACGCAGATCAGCGCCACCGTACGTGACGGTGCGGTGCAGCTGTACACATTGTGAGGTGAGTCTATGCTGTTTCGCAAGGATATGGATCCCCGGTGCGCTTACTGCGCCAAAGGAAGCCGCATCGGCGAGGACAAGGTAGCCTGCGTCAAGCGGGGTGTCGTGATGCCGGAGGACCACTGCGGCGCATTTAAGTACGACCCATTGAAGCGGGTACCGCCCCGGCCGATGAAGCTGGATACAGACAAGCTGCGGGAAGAGGATTTTCAACTGTAAGCACAATAGGCAGCCGCCGACTGCCCGTGCAGTGAAAGGAAAATGGCATGACTGTTAAAAAAGTATGGGCGTTGTACTTCAGCGGGACCGGCACCACGAAGAAAACAGTCGATCGCATCGCCCACCGTCTGGCAGAAGCGTTGGGCACAGACTGCGAAGTGTATGACTACACGCTGCCTGCCGCACGCCGACAGGAGCTGACCATTCCGTCCGGTGATGTGGCCGTAGTGGGTTGTCCCACCTACGCTGGGCGCGTTCCAAATCTGCTGATGCCGTACCTGCGGGATATGGTGCACGGCGAGGGTGCTTTGGCGGTGCCTGTGGTGCTGTTCGGCAACCGCAATTACGATGACGCACTGATGGAGCTGTCGCAGCTGCTGACGGCTGACGGCTTTTCCTGCGTGGCCGGAGGGGCCTTCGTGGGGGAACACAGCTTTTCCCGTACCTTAGGCGCGGGTCGGCCCAGTGGGGCGGATGTGGGGGAGATGGATGTCTTTGCCGAGCATGTGGCCGCCAAGCTGGTAGCGGGAGATACTGCGCCCGTCACTGTGGGCGGCTGCGACCCCATACGGCCCTACTACACCCCCCGTGACCGCCATGGAGAACCCATCAATATCCTGAAGGTCAAGCCCAAGACGGATATGACAAAATGCGGGGGCTGCGGGCTATGTGCTGCCCGGTGTCCCATGGGAAGTATCGACCCGGCGGACGTGTCCCGGGTCAACGGAGTGTGCATCAAGTGCGGTGCCTGTGTCAAGGGCTGTCCAACCGGCGCCAAGTATTTCGATGACCCCGGGTATCTATACCACAAGAGCGAACTGGAGGAGATCTACGCCCGGCCGGCAAAGAACGAGACGTTCCTATAAGTATCAAAGAGGCGGGAGATGGGAATAATACATAAGCTGTGCTGATGACGTGAAGACTTCCATTCCAAGTGGACAAAATGTGGAATTGACCGTTGACAAACGGCACGGTGTATGGTAGTCTAACAAAGCTGTCCGGGAGGGCAGAGCGCGTGTAAAGCGAGTCAATGAAAAATGTCTAAAAAAGGTAAAATAGTAGTTGACAAGATGGCAGACATGTGCTAAGATAATGACTGTTCCGCGGTTATGGGACGTGTACCTTGTAAATTAAACAACGAACGAAACGAAAAGCACCAGACGGGAGCGCAAGGGGCTGTGAAAACAGACCGGAGCGCAACTGAGAAACTTGCCGGAACGGGGTTAAGTCAATTACCCGGGAAGGTAAGTATAAAAAGTTTTTGAAGCTATGACAAATAGCTCTGTAAAGATTTAAGCGGCTATGGTCGTTTAGATACAATTTATAGAGAGTTTGATCCTGGCTCAGGACGAACGCTGGCGGCGTGCTTAACACATGCAAGTCGAACGAGAATCTGCGGAAAGAGGATTCGTCCAATTGAAGCAGAGGACAGTGGCGGACGGGTGAGTAACGCGTGAGGAACCTGCCTTTCAGAGGGGGACAACAGTTGGAAACGACTGCTAATACCGCATGACACATAGGTGTCGCATGGCACTTATGTCAAAGATTTATCGCTGAAAGATGGCCTCGCGTCTGATTAGCTAGTTGGTGAGGTAACGGCCCACCAAGGCGACGATCAGTAGCCGGACTGAGAGGTTGAACGGCCACATTGGGACTGAGATACG
>ENA-ORPF01001277-ORPF01001277.1-human-gut-metagenome-genome-assembly--contig:-NODE-1277-length-21260-cov-2.448573_pt1 | contig 21260 bp, 17 predicted proteins | sample MGYA00242140_ERZ509070 | MGnify/ENA primary metagenome ERZ509070 (study PRJEB26280, sample SAMEA2338713) | human gut metagenome | biome: human gut; feature: human-associated habitat; material: faeces... | reverse complement strand
CCAGCACCTTGATGCCGCGGTTTGCCACATACTTGGCAATGGTGCCGCCGCCGCCCAGATCCAGACGGCCCATCTCGCCGATCTGCCATGCCACGTTGTTGGCATCCAGCATCCGGGTGATGTCGCCCAGCAGCTCGGCGTTGGCGTCGCTGGCAGAGCTCTTGCCGCGGCTGCCGGTGTACTTGAAGAAGGCCACACCGCGGCCGGCATAGGTGCCGTTCTTCGGCTCAAAGGCACCGGCCCAGGACGGGTCGTAAGCGGCGGTGACGTCGGCGGACAGGCAGACACTGTTCTGGAAGGCAATGATGTCATCCTGACCGGCGGCGCGGCACAGCAGCTGCATGAAGTGGAACACATACATGCTCTGCATACCGGTCACGCCGTCGGAACCGATCTCTTCCTTATCGGTCAGCACGCAGATGGTGGTGTGCACGGGATCCTTGGTCTCGATCTCGGCCAGCAGTGCGGGGTAAGCATCCACGCGGTCATCGTGGCCGTAGGCACCGATCATGGAGCGGTCAAAGCCCACATCGCGTGCCTTGGCAGCGGGCACCACCTCGATCTCAGCGCGGGTGAAGTCGCGCTCGGTGATGCCGTACTTCTGGTTCAGCAGGATGAGGGTGTTCAGCTTGACAGCCTCCTTGATGTCCTCTTCCTCCACAGTGTCAGAGCCGATGAGCACGTTCAGCTCCTCGCCCTTGATGCCCTCGCTGAGCTTGCGCTCGTTCTGCTCAGCACCCAGATGGGGCAGCAGGTCGGTGATGCAGAACACGGGATCGTTTTCGTCCTCACCGATGGCAAAGTTGACGCTGGAGCCGTCGGCGCGGGTAAACACGCCGTGGATGGCCAGCGGGATGGTAGCCCACTGGTACTTGCGTATACCGCCGTAGTAGTGGGTGCGGAAGTAGCTCATGTGGTCAGACTCATACAGGGGGTTGGGACGCAGGTCCAGACGGGGGCAGTCGATGTGGGCGATGACCAGACGGAAGCCCTCTTCATAGGGCTTCTGGCCGATGGTAGCCGCCACAACAGCCTTGTTCTCCTGAATGACAATTTCCAGTTCGAGCGGAGCCAGTTTCTCATTCAGCTTTTCAATCACATCGGATACACGGTGTGAAAGTTCAATCAGATTAGCCTGTGAATCATTGATCAAAGCAACCGAGACGGCTTCTTTTCCATTCACACGACTATAAGTGGTTTCATCTTTCAAGTCAAAAAAGACGGTTGCCACGTCTTTCAGCAGAATAGGACCGGGAGCGACAACTATATTCTCCAAATCAGAAACTTTGGTATACATCGCATTGACATGGACAAAATTCTTGCTGTCGGGTTCATCTGCGAAGCCTACAAATGTCTTTTCCTGAGTATTCTGCGAGAGCAAACCGCTTATTTTGGAAGCTGTGAGGTTCAAAGCCTTGCAAGCCTCCGGATTCAGACGCACTTCAATGGCTTTCTGCCGTCCTCCGTAGATATTGACGGAAGCTACCCCATCTATGTTCTCCAGATCGGAACGAACATCCTCGTCTACCAGACTCCGGACACGGTCGGTTCCTCCCGTACCACGCACCTGAAGCACCATGAAGTTATTATTCATCTGAGCAATATCCACTTTCTGTACCTGTACGGTAAAACCGGTCGGCAGGGAGGCAGCGATTTCATTCACCTTCTCCTGCAGTTTAAGACTGGTCATCTTGAAGTTGATATTCTTTTTAAAGTCAATCTGTATGCTGGACTGCCTCCTGTCAATGTAGGATTGCAGTTTGTCTACTCCACCTATCGCACTGACCGCTCCTTCAAGTGGAATAATCACTTCCGACTCTACATACGAAGGGTCCATATCCTGCTGTGACGACACCTGGACAAACAGAACCGGAAGTTCTGCGTTGGGCAGCAACTCCACCGGAAGTTGTTTATACGACACATAGCCCAGCAGGCTGAGTGCAATAAACAGCATACAAATCGTTATTCTCCTATTTAGTAAAAAGTTCATCTTCAGCTGTTTTTAGTTCGGCGATTTATACGTCTTTTGATATTCTCCAAGACATAATAGACACAAGGAATAACCATCAAACTCATCAGAGTAGAAGTTATCAATCCTCCGATCACAGCTATAGCCATTGGTGAACGTAAAGATGCACCTTCACCAAAACTGAATGTCATCGGAAGCATGGCCAGAATCGTAGTCAAAGTAGTCATGATGATCGGGCGGATACGCTGTTGCCCTGCTTCTACAATGGCATCAGTCAACTCCATTCCTGCCTGACTAAGCTGATTGATACGGTCTACCAGAATGATGGAATTATTGACGGCAATACCTCCCAGCATGACAATACCGATGACTCCCATCATATTGATAGTGGTTCCGGTAATGAAGAAAAGTAAGATAGCACCTACTACAGCCAGAGGAATAGTCAGCAAAATCGTAAACGGATGCAGCAAGGATTCAAACTGGGAAGCCATCACCATATAGACAAGTACAACAGAAAGCATCAGAGCAAACAACAGACTGTTCATTGATTCTTGTCGTTTTTCTTCTTCTCCTGTCACTGTGATACTGTAGTTAGCAGGCAATTCAATACCTTTCACCGTTTCACGCACTTCGGCTGCTACTTTATCCAGTGATTTACTCGCATCCATATTAGCCATCACCTTACCGATACGGCTTTGATTGCGGCGCAGAATCTCCTTGGGCGCTTGTCCGTGAGTAATGGTAGCAATCTCTTGTAATACAAATTCCTGTGTTCCACTTTTGATGACAAGAGCACCAAGAGAACTCAACGGGATATCCGGCACCTTTATGACGATATCACGCATCTCACCGCGATATTCCATTTTACCGACTTCCTTACCGCTTAATTGCTGCTTCAATTGTTCGATTACCATAGCCACACTCAGATTATTGATACCGGCTATCGTACGGTCAATCGAGATCACAACTTCCGGAGCACCGTCTTCCACGGAAGTAATAACATCATAGATTCCATTTACGCCAATCATCCGTTCCTTCACCTCTTCAGTCAACTGAGCAATCTCATCCAACTCCTCTCCTTTGACCTCCACAACAATAGGAGCCCCTTCGCTTCCTAACAGTGAACTCAGAGAATTCTCATCCTGCTGAATCGTCAGTTCCAGTCCGTCAGGATTCTTGGCCGATTCCACGAAAGACGCAATCACCTTTTCCGGTGAAAGTGTACATTCCGGTGAAAGGATCACTTTCATCATTGCTGTATTTTCTCCTTCAAATATCGCATTTTCCGAACCACTTCCCTCTCCGATATGGCTGTATACCGTACATAAAGAATCACCGCCAACAATGGTATATAACAATTCTTCCAAATTGCCTACAGCAGCGGAAGTACGTTCCATCTGTGTACCTTCGGGCATTTTGACTACAGCCGTAAACGTCTTGCTTTCCGCACGGGGCATAAACTCAGTTCCGATAAACGGAGTCAGTAACCCAGTCACGATAAGAAGCAACACTGCCATACCGATCACCAGCCAACGTCGCTGAATCAGCCTGCGAAGCACTCTGCTATATCCCGTAATACGAATGGACTTCACTTCTTCCAGCTTAATCTTCTTGCCGGAAAGCTGGATATATAACATCGGAATCACCAGGATAGCCACAAACAAAGAAGAGACCAGTGAGAAAGTTACCGTCCATGCCTGATCTTTAAACAGTTCGCCCGAAGCTCCGTGAAGATAAACAATCGGCAGGAAGACGACAATAGTAGTCAGAGTAGAAGCAATTACCGCATTGGCAACTTCTGCTGTCCCGTTAATAGCAGCCTCTTTGATACTCAATCCTTTCTCCTGATTTCGGAAGATACTTTCTATGACGACAATGGCATTATCTACGAGCATACCCGCCCCGAGCGCCAGTCCTCCCAATGTCATAATATTCAGTGACAGTCCGTTGAAGAACATCAGATTAAAAGTAGCCACAATCGAAATGGGAATAGCAAGGCTGACAATCAGTGTTGTCCCCATCCGGCGAAGGAATACAAACAAGACTACAATAGCGAGGATAACACCCAAAACAGCACTGCTCTTTACTTCTCCGATCGCACTTTTTATAAAAGTACCCTGATTCGAAATCACCTGAAAATGATAACCGGGCAATGCATTCTCTATCACTGCCAATTGGCGGGTTACCTCATCCACCACTTTTACAGTATTAAAGCGCATCTCCTTATAAATAGACAGTCCGATACTACGCTTCCCGTTAATCCGTACAATGTTCTCCGGACGAGCGTTCAAAAACTGCACAGTAGCCACTTCCTTCAAAAAAACAGGAGCTTTATTACTGTTGGCGGTTGCTGTACCCGTAGCATTGTTTCCAGATGCTTCCTCTTGTTGTTGTATCGGTTTGTATCCGACAATCAGATTCTCAAAATCATCTTCTGAAGCAAACAAGCTCGAACTTTTCACCAGATATTGTAATCCCAGTTCACTGACCCGTCCCCCAGATATGCTCTGATTGTTCGATTCGATGCGCGAAGCGATATCTTCTATTTTCAGTTGAAAAGCATCCAGTTTATAAGGATCAGTCTGAATGGTAAGAGTACTGACTTCTTCTCCCGAAAGCGTAACTTCAGCCACACCTTCCAGACGAATCAACTCATTACGGATATAGCTTTCGGCAATTTTCCTCAATTCCGCCATATCTGTAATACTCTGATGAGACATTCCCACCAAAACTACCGGAGACAAGTTCGCATCATGCTGCGTAATCTTCAGTTCAGTGATATCCTTGTTCTGGGCAAACGGATTCATGGCTTTCTGCAAATCAAGAAAAGCCTCATCCATGTCCTTTGTCCAGGTATACTCTACAGTAATTCGTGCCGTCCCGGCTTTAATCACAGAAGAAACCTGAGTAACATCACTCTGCCGGATCGCCATAGACTCCATATTTTTAACGAATTGCTTTTCGATCTCCTCGGGAGGGCGTTCACCCGCCTTTAATTCAATAAACAGGCGGGGATTATTCAGATCGGGCAATAAATCCACACTCAACTGATCGTATGATACTTTTCCCAGCAATAAGAGGGCAAATACTACCATACAAATCGTAACCGGATTGCCTACTGCAAATTTGATTATATTCTTCATAAGTATTTCCTATTTTCAAAAGATGCGGTCATATATCGCATCCATGATTTACTTTTGGATTTTGACTTTGGCGTCTTCTTTCAGTGTTTCAAAACCCTTCACTACCAAATTGTCATTTACATTAAGTCCGGATAGAATTTCGATATTATATTCATCCTCCAGACCTGTTTGCAGATTGCGTATCTTTGCCGTATTCTTTTCGACGATATATACGTATTTCCGGCGACGATTGGACAAGATTACGTCTTTAGGTATAATGATAGAACTATCAGCTCTGTCAACGATAATATCTGCTTTGGCGAACATACCCGGACGAAGTTTTAAATCCGGGTTATCGATTTCGATATACCCCGAGAAGGTACGGGTTTCTTCGTTGATGGCCGGAGATAATTGAGTCAGTATGCCTCTTAAAGTATCCGATTTGATATTGTAATTGGTGATATGTGCTTGCTGTCCGATTTTCAGTTTGGTCAATGTGTTTTCAGGGAATTGGGTTTCTACATACATTTTACTATAATCCATCAGGCCGACCATCACACTACCGGAAGCGACTTCTACCCCCGGAGTATAATAAGGAAGATTGACGATAACTCCTTTGAACGGAGCTTTGATACTCAGTTTTTCTAAAGTGATATAACCGTTTTCCAAAGCTAATTTCGCATTGATATAAGAGTTTTCAGCGTTGTTTACGTCTTTTTCGGTTGCTCCGCCTTTCTCGAGCAGGATTTTCTGACCTTCCCATTCCTTCTCGGTGATCTGGATTTGTAATTTCTTACTTTCCAACTGCACGTTGTTTTCATATTCCTTATTTTCCAGACGGATGATGACGGCTCCGGCTTCGACGATGTCACCCAGCTGATAAGGACGACCGGTCTTCGGATTTTTCTGTAAGTAGTAAGCTCCGTTGGTTTCCGATTTTATTTCTATCGTTTTAGCTGCTTTTGCTGTTCCGGTCGTTGTAATATATTCCTCAATGTTTCTGAGTTGTACGTCCTCGACCCATACTGGGGTCGTGGCTTCAGAAGAGTTATTTCCCTGATTGTTATTACAGGAAAACGACATGAATCCTAACATAACAGCTCCCAGGATTTTAAAATTCTTATTCATGATTATCGTGATTTTACTTGTTAACGGACTTATAGGGTTATTTTTATTTCAATAGATCTACCGGTAAATAACTTTTGTGGGTTTCAAAATCCCAAAGGGTTTGGATTTTCAGGTTCAAGAGCTCGATTTTGTAGCTGATAATAGCGCTCGTATAATCTTGTTTGGCAGTAGTCAACTGGTTTTGGAACTGTTGTAAGTCCATACCGGTCAGATTACCGTTGCGATATTTTTCCAGATTGATTTCATAGGTACGTTCCGCATTTTCAATGCTTTTCTTTTTGATTTCGATTTGACGGATCAGCGTCGGCAGGTTACGGCAAATCTGGCGGACATCGATGACAATCTCTTTTTTCTGTTCTTCGAGGCTGATTTCGTCCGATTCCATAGCCAGTTGGCTGGATTTTACTTTTGCCTTTTTAGCCCCCCAATCGAAGATCGGAATGGTGAGGGTTACGCCAACCTCTTCGTTGTCGGTGGGCTTGTCGTACATATTTTTTACTTTTCCGGCCAGGGCATCCATACCTACCCGGACACTTAAATCACCTTTGAATTCGCTTTCTGCTTTTGTCCGGATAATCGAAAATACATCCTGTTCCAGGGTAATCTGTTTTTGGCGGATTTCCATGCGTTGATCCAGGGCGTATTTAACTGCATCGTTAATATTGACATCGACTGTCGGAATATTATTGTCGAACAGTATCGCGATATCTTCATCCAGCGACATTCCCAGTAAAAGCTTGAAATTGTCTTTCGCATTTTCAAAACTGATCTCTTTCGAATATACAGTGGATTCACTGTTCGCCAGATTGACTTCCGCCTGATAAAGTTCTTCTTTGGCTAACAGCCCGGCTTCGACCTTATTTTTGATGATATCGTAGTTTTGTTTCTGGTTGTTGTATTCATCCCGGGAGATGTTCAGATCCTTTTGTTTTTGATATACATCGTAAAATTGGCTGGTGACGTTTTTTTCGATACTTAATTGTTGGAGGGCATAACTGATTTTGGCATTTTCGAGTGCATATTCCAGTTCTTTGAGCTGCATCTTTGTCCTGTTATAAGTGAATAAAGGCTGCGAAATACGTAAAGACAGATTATGGTTGAAGGAGGTATTGTTGCCACCGGAAGTCCTGTTGGAAGCGTCCTGCCAGGAAAAGTCATTATATAGAGAGATGGTTCCGTCTGTCCATTTTATGGGTTGCGTGATACCGAATGAAGCCGATGACATTTTGGTCTCGTTGGCATACCATTTACTGTTGAAATTATCGTATTGGTTGTTACGGGTATACCTGAAAGGGGTGACATCCAATGAAAATTGTGATTTCAGGGAAGCATCCTGAGCTTTTAGATTCAATTGACGTTGCTCGAGGCTGAGTTTGCTTTGAATCAGTGAAGGACTGTGTTCGAAAGCCGTGTTCAATGCTTTTTCGAGTGTAAGTACTTCCTGTGCATGCGCACTATATAACCCGCTGAGGGTTAAAAGACCGAGGACCAAAGTTTGTTTAAGCATATTGTCTGCGTTTTATCGGGTTATTCGTTTATTATTCTTCTGTGGCTGTAAATTTAACGGCGTCTGCAATGACGTAATTTCCGGAAACTTTATCTGTCAAAGTGATGATGACTTCTCCTTGAGGTAGATAGAAATTCCCGATCGAAACCCATCCTTCGGTTTCTTCATCCAGGTCCAGTGTCACCGATTCTTTCTCTTTATCGTATTGGATGGTATAAGTCTGATTACGTTCCTCTTTGTGACGACCGCCGCGTCTGTCCATAAAAAACATTCTGCCCGACATTTTTGCATTCCAGATGGATACCTCGTAGTAACCGTCTTTAGGGATTTCCGTTTTCCATTCCACGGCATTGGCCCCACTGCCTTTATTTTTATAAACCGCAGAGTTTATCGTTTCACCGTAGCAATAGTCGGCGGCTATGGCCGTCCATTGGGAAGGCATCCACCAAGGCATAAAATTCTTATACTTTTCGTCATCTTTTTTCTTGAAAAGATCCTTCAGTTTATGCCGGTTATTCGAGGCGATCGTCCTGAATCCCGGATCCTCATTGTCGATAATGATTTCATTCGGATTCGGCTTGAAGACATCCGGGTTTATCGGATAAATTCCCGAAGTAGTATCGCTGATCGTATTGTCGATTTTAGAAAAATTGAAATTATGCGATGTCGGCAGATTGTGTGAGATATTGGTATTTATCGAAATATTGGCCGGACGCTCGTCACTGATGATCTTGATTTCCCGGGCTTCTCCGGCTGGAATAATGTAATTTTTCTTTTCCGTTTCAAAACTCATACCGCCTCCCCGCCGCATACCGCCTCTTCCGCCTTGCATGACTTCCGTACTGATGATAGCATCTATGTCGGAGGGATTATTGACCTTGAATTTAATTTGGTATTTGGTAAACTCATCCAACACAATTTGATTGGCATCCACATCCTTGATATAGATGGTCGGGGTATGGGAGGCCGTATACCAGGTGTCGATAAAATCGGACAACCGAATCCCGAACCTCTTCTCTATTTCGTATCGGAGTGTATCGAACGGTATATTCTGGAACTGACGGCTAGTAAAAAATGCCTTTAGGAATTTATTGAAATCTTCCTGTGTGATCCGGGAAGTGATATAGTTATTCAATGCTGCACTTTTCAATTTCAGCAATTCATAGAAAATTTCCGGCTTCAGTTCGGTATCTCCGATCGCTGTCTCGAAACTATGTGATTCCAGATAGAGGTTGGCTCGCTGTTTGTCGTTGATGATACCTCCCCAGAAACGGAAGCCCTGATCGGAAGAAGTATTCATCATGTTGTTGACTGCGATGTCGATTACCGGATATTCGGGAGAGCTGATGTAGTTCGTATGTCCGAACAACATCGGAGTGATATTGGATTTATTGATCAGTTTATTGTCCGGATTCCAGCCATTTTGGCTGTTTTCGGAGGTTAAAGAGCTCACGAAACGATTGAAGAGGGAAATATTTTGTTCCGTCTCGTCCATAGGGCCCCCATGCCGTCCCCATTCATTCATCCGTCTTCTTTCTGCCTCAAAATCCTGGCCTAGAGAAATTCCTCGTTCCGGGACGAAGAGGATTTCAGGCATGACATATTCGGTATAACCTTTCCAGTTACGGGCATAAGTGGCAAATTGTACCGGGGTTTCGGCTAAGACAAATTTTCCGAAAGGATAATCCCGGTCTTTCTCTATTTCCAGGCTGTTTTTTACTTCCCGAATGACTCCGGGCAAGGTATCGGATAAGGGTTCGAAGTATTTTGAAAAATAATCGTGGCCTTTAAAGTAATAGATCTCGTAATCCGTGGAATCTACCCGTAAAGCCTTTTTATCATAGTCGGCGATGGTTAGACTGATTCCGGGCAAAGCGGAGGTATTCGTAAAGGTGATGGCCGAACCGTCGACTTTACTTTCGCCTTGTGACAAAACGGTCTTGTCGCCTTCATAATGCACGGTAAGTGTATAGTCTGTGAAATTCTTCCTGACGTTGTATGGAGCTCCCGGGTTAACGGGGGCTATGGTTACCGGATACCAGATACATTCGGGAGTCAATAGGGTAAAGGTATTACTCAGCCATGCATAACGTTTACCGAAACGCCAGAATACCTGCGGGACTTTAGTATCCAGGTAATCTTCTGTCAGGACATCGGTATAACAAATATTTTCACTGATTTTCCCTTCATAGTTGATCGTCAACGTAAGCTCTTCTTGCTGCTGGATGGGTTGATCTACTTCGATAATCTGATGATCTCTTCGGAAGGGCAGGTTTTTCCCGGCCATTTCTACAGAGGTAACCGTTAGCTCCGGATTAAGGTAAAAAATAATTTTATCCAGAGGCTTTGCATGGTTATTGATTACTTTGACCGTACTTTTTCCTGCCAGTCTGTGCCCTTGAGGAGTAACCGAAATATCGTTGACCAGCAAGTCGACATGCGGAGCATCGGCATATTTATCGAATGTCATGATGTACTGATTACGGAGATCGAGCTGATGATTATAATGCAGGATGTATAACAACCCTCCGAGACAGGCTGCTAATAGAAATAATGAGCTAAAAGTATATACCACGGTTATTTTCCACGGTTTATGAGGCAGACGTTTCACCAGAGCGATGGTCATGCTGATCAGGCCGATTCCTGCCAGTAGATAAGAAAACCGCTGGAGTAAAAAAAGCCGGAGATCGGCATGTCCCGTGACATCTGAAAATATGGCCGGGATATTCACTCCGAAGAAATCGAATACTCCATATAACGTATCGGTCAGATAAAAGAAAACAGTGCCGATAATTCCCAACATTACGATGAAAGTGACCGCCTGATTTTTAAGGATGCACATGGCCGTAAAGGATAAGCCCAGGACAAACAATAAGGAAGGTACCGAAATCGTCAATAAATAGAATAGATATGGAAACAGATCGAACGGAGATTTATTGATCAGTATGTTTAAAAAAGCCGTAAATAATAAGGTGATAACGTTCAGTGTAATGAAAACCTTTACAATACCCCAGGTCTTACCGACGATATAGTCGGCATTACTCATCGGCCGGACATAGATGACTTCGGCGGTATCGAGTTTTTTGTCTCTTTTCAGGAAGCTGCCGGCCAGAAATACGACGATGACCGATTGAGCGATATTATAAAAATAAGTGTTACAGAATGGCATCAGTGAAGAAACGGCGATTCTCGGCCAAAGATTATCCATCCGGTTGACGATACCGGTTTGATAACCCAACATAATGGCAGAGATGAATAGCAGCGCGAGTATGGCAAAAATACGAAACAACCAGCTTCGTTTCACCAGTTTTACTTCGTATCGGGCAATAACATTTATATGGTTTAAATTCATATCAAAACATTAATACATTATTAATTAAATAGGTCTCCACCGATTTTTTCGCTATACATTTCCATTTTATCCTTTAGCAGATAGTCCATAAAATAGACGTAAGCATGTTCGATATTGGGGATAATGGCTTTGCCGTCGAAACCTTCCAATTTTTCGGTTACGATTTGGATTTCCCAGCCTCCTTCCGAAGGAATAGTAGAAATGATCGGATATTTTTCCTTGATTTGCTGCAATTCAGGGTCGGTAACGAAGATTTCCCATACTTTCCCCCGGGCTAATTCAATCATATCGTCCGGAGAACCTTCGAATTTCAATTCTCCCTTGTTCAGTAAGGCCAGTTTTTTGCAGGTGCTGGATATATCCCCCACAATGTGAGTGGATAAGATAATGATGACATCTTTATCACTGACTTCCGAAAGGATATTTCTGAACCGGATTCGTTCTTCCGGGTCCAGACCTGTCGTCGGTTCATCGACGATGATGACTTTCGGATTACCGATGATCGCCTGTGCAATCCCAAGACGTCTTTTCATACCACCCGACAACCGGTTAGCCCAACGGTCCCTGACTTCATACAAACCGACCTTTCTCAGCATCTCATCGACGATTTCCGACCTTTTCCGGGTGCCTTTTATTCCCGCCAGTCCTGCCCCGTAGTCTAGAAATTCCCAGGTTTTTAGTTTTTCGAAAAAACGGAAATCCTGAGGTAGATAGCCTAAAACAGAACGAATAGCCTTACGATCGCGCAAAATATCGTAATCATCGAAAAAAATAGTACCTGAAGAGGGATTTTGCAAAAGAGTCATAATCCGCATCAACGTCGTTTTACCTGCTCCGTTAGGCCCCAGTAAACCGAACATGCCGGGTTCTATATTCAGGTTCAAGCCGTTTAACGCCTTATGACCATCCGGGTAAACCTTGGTCAAATCTTGGATTTTGATATTCATATTCCTGTTTTTAAAGCTCTACTTGCAAATCTTGACGATAAATATAATAAAAGATGTTAACTTTGTACTGCAATATTCTCATTTTATAAAATATTTAAAATATTCTTTCCAATCAGACGGGGAAATAACATTTTTTTTAACAACACTCTGAACTTTAAGACAATTTCTCAACTTCAAAGTTTATTTCTTTTTTTAATTTGACCAAATATTATAGACGAAGGGTATTTTTCTATCGACTGTTGGGGAAATATCGGGAATGTTCAGGCAAAAACTTCCCGGATAACCTGTATACTTTTAATATTGAAATTGATATTCAGATGGATGCTGTAAAAAAGCAGGATAACATCCAATAGAATATTGCGCGATTGCCGGTTGAGAGGAATGGCTTTTATTTCGGCCAGAGGACAAGTACATAGCTGGTAAATGATTTTAGCGGTATTCGGTCCCGAAATATACGGAGTGGCCGGATCGGAAGGATAAAAGCTCCCGTCGTTGATATTGAAAACGTAATTCTCCTGCCATGAAGAAGTGTTGATCCGAAAACCGATAAAACCGGCCAGACGATAGAGAAAATAAAGGTTAAAGTTTCCGATGTCGTTATGGGTCGAGTTCAGGTATTCGATGGAATGGGTCAGGTAATCGAACAGCTCTTCATTTTTCCCTTCATTTTTTAAAATCAGGTTCAGAATTTCTCCCCACAACAAAAGGATATTCATCTTGAAAATATCGAAATATAACTCGGGCAGGTTGATGATCGGAGAGATTTGACGGAGTTTGTGCAAATCGCTCTTTTCATTCTCGAAAAATTCGATCTCGCTGATTTGCAGGAGATGGACAGTTTTGGTTTTTCTTTTGAATACGACAGAAGGGGATATCATGGACAGATACCCCTTTTCTTTCGTATAGATTCGGATAATTTTCTGAGTTTCCGAGTAAGGGCTGGTTTTTAATATGATTCCCTGAACAATTTCCATTTTTGAGTTTTCACTTGTTGTGTTGCTCTTTCAAAAATGCGATTAATTGCTGAATAGCTCTTCCCCGATGGCTGATTTTATTTTTTTCGTCCATAGGCATTTCAGCAAAACTGAGGTCGAACCCTTCGGGTTGAAAAATCGGGTCATATCCGAAACCGGCTTCTCCTTGTTGGGCGGTTAATATTTTGCCGTCTACCCTTCCTTCGAACAGCTGCTCTTCTTTTCCTTGAATTAAAGCGATAACCGTACGGAAACAAGCTTTCCGATCGGATATCCCCTCCATTTCGCGAAGTACTTTCTTCATGTTTTCGACAGAATCTTTTGCAGGACCGGCATAGCGGGCAGAATATACACCGGGACGCTTATCCAGTGCTTCGATTTCAAGCCCCGTATCATCCGCAAAACAGTCGTACCCGTAATGTTCTTTGATGTATCGGGCTTTTTGCAAGGCATTTTCTTCCAGAGTGTCGTGATCTTCCGGGATATCCTCCTGGCAACCGATTTCCGCAAGCGAGCCGATTTCGGCTTCGCCTTCTAATAAATGGCTGATCTCTTCCAGCTTATGCTTGTTGTTCGTTGCAAATACTAATTTCATAGAGCGATAACAATTGATTCGTTTGTCGACGCAAAAATAGGTTTATTTTTATAGCTTTGCAGGTATAAAATGATAATTTTGGACGAAAAAGATGAAAAGAGGAATTGTCGTAAAATCGACCGGTAGTTGGTATTGGGTAAGATTGGAGGAAGGGAATATGGTGCAGTGCCGTATTCGGGGGAAATTCCGGATGGAAGGAATCCGAACGACCAATCCGTTAGCTGTCGGAGATGAGGTGGAATTGGAAGAAGGAAGTGAAGGCTATGTTATTACGGCAATAGGAAAGAGACGTAATTATATTATCCGTAGATCGACGAATTTGTCCAAAGAGTCGCATATTATTGCAGCAAATGTCGATTTGGCTTTGTTGGTGGTGACTGTTAATCATCCGGTGACTTCTACCGTATTTATCGATCGTTTTTTGGTAACCGCAGAAGCTTATAATATTCCTGCCGTACTGGTTTTTAATAAAACGGATCTGTATGATGCCGAAGATCAGGCAATGTTAGGGGGATTGACGGTGATTTACCGTAAAATCGGGTATCCTTGTTATGCCGTATCGGCGGAAACCGGTGAACACGTCGATGAAATCCGGAGTTTACTGAAAGACAAGATCACCGTGCTTTCCGGCTTGTCGGGAGTGGGGAAATCTTCTTTAGTCAATTGCATTGAGCCTGGCTTGGACCTGAAAACTGCAGGAATTTCGGATGCCCACGATTCGGGGAAGCATACCACCACTTTTGCTGAAATGTTTCCATTGAAACAGGGCGGTTTCATTATCGATACTCCGGGATTACGAAGTTTTGGAATTATCGATTTGAAAAAAGAGGAGTTGTCGCATTTTTTCCCGGAAATATTCGCGAAGTCCGGAGAATGCCGCTTTTATAATTGCACCCATACCCATGAACCCGGTTGTGCTGTGTTGGAAGCTGTGGAGCAAGACGAAATCAGTGAGAGCCGTTATGTGAGCTATCTGAGTATGATGGAAGAAAGCGGGAAATATAGATAATGTATTTTCGAACAGCTCAATGTTAATTTAGTTAACTCTGTCTTTTTTTTTAGCCTTTCGTTTTTTGTTTCTAGTTTTTGTATTATCTTTGCGCCGTTTTACGTCAAGGCTTGTGGATAGATTGAGAGAATATAAGATAGCATTCAGAGGATTAGGAGAGGGAAAACACTCTTTTGAGTTCATCATGGATGAGGGATTCTTCGATTGTTTTGAAGCAACGAAAGGAACCCGGGGAGAAGTCAAAGCTACCGTCCTGATCGTGAAGAGTTCCCTTTTAATGGAAGTACGTATAACGATCGAAGGAATGGTAAAAGCAACCTGCGACAGATGTTTAGGAGAAGTAAATCTTCCGGTGTCCGGTGTTATGAATTTGTATGTAAAACAAAACGGACGGGAAGAAGGGAACGAAGATGATTATATAATATTGTCGCCGGAGGATGACTATTTGGATGTAAGTTCGTATCTTTATGAAACTTATATGTTGAATTACCCGATGCGGGTAGTGCATCCCGAAGGAGAATGCGACGAAGATATGCAGGAAGTGTTGCATGAATATGTGATAGAAGAAGATGATAAACCAATAGATCCGAGATGGAATGAATTGAAAAAATTAATTAATAACTAAATAAATAATAAAGAAATGGCACATCCGAAACATCGAACCTCAAAACAGAGAAGAAATAAGAGAAGAACGCATGATGCGATTACGGTAACCGCTATTGCTAAGTGTTCTAACTGTGGTGCTGCTGTACAGTATCATACAGTATGTCCTGAATGTGGATATTACAGAGGAAAGTTGGCTATTGAGAAAGCAGTAGTAGCATAATCTTGACACGAAAAGGATTGTTTTAGAATCATACACAGCCAGCCTCCTAAGCCCTAGGGGGCTATGGTTGTTTATATAATTCATGAAACTTACCCTTGCGTGTGCGGGGGTAATCTCTGATTTAAATTTATAGTTATGCAAACGAATAGGCTGAGAGCCATAATAACCGGAGTAGGGGCATATTATCCCGACTATATCCTCGACAATGAGGAATTGAGCCAGATGGTGGATACCTCTGATGAATGGATCATGACCCGGGTAGGGATCAAAGAAAGACGAATTTTAAAAGATCCGACGAAAGGAAGTGCCTGGCTGGGTGCACAAGCCGTAAAAGATCTGTTCGAGAAAACCGGAACCAAACCGGAAGAAGTAGATTTGTTGATTTGTGCCACAGTGACACCGGATATGCATTTCCCTGCTAATGCGCAGATTATTGCCGATATGGTTGGAGTGAAGAATGCTTTCGGATTTGATTTGAATGCAGGTTGTTCCGGATTCCTTTTTGGCTTGGTTACTGCTACTCAGTATGTAGAAAGTGGTAGATATAAAAAAGTGGTATTTGTCGGATGTGAGAAAATGTCCGTGATCACCGATTATACGGATCGTAAGACTTGTCCGTTGTTTGGTGATGCTGCTGCAGCTGTATTGCTCGAACCGACAGCAGAAGAGCTTGGTGTGATGGATCACATCCTGCGCTCGGATGGTATGGGACGCGACCATTTGTATATGAAAGCCGGTGGATCGCTGAATCCTCCTTCCATAGAAACGGTTACTAACCGTGAACATTTTATTTTTCAGGATGGCCAGTTCGTATTTAAACATGCCGTAACGAAAATGGCCGATACCGCAGCAGAAATTATGGAAAAAAATCACCTGACCGCCGACGATATCGCATGGTTGGTGCCCCATCAGGCAAATCTGCGTATTATCTCTGCTACCGGCGATCGTATGGGACTCGATCCTTCTAAAGTTATGGTGAATATCCAGAAATACGGAAATACCACTTCTGCAACGATTCCATTGTGCCTGTACGAATGGGAAAATCAGTTACACAAGGGAGATAATCTGATTCTCGCAGCGTTCGGTGCGGGATTTACCTGGGGAGCTATCTGGCTGAAATGGGCTTACGATCCCAAGAAGTAAAGTTGGAAAAAGGATATGGAAAACCGGTTTGAATTTTCAAGCCGGTTTTTTTATAGCCAAAGAAGTTTATAAAGTCCATAATTAAAACCTTTTAATGCCGGCAGTTGATCGGACGAAGTGTAGACTTAACTCCTGTACCCCTTGTAACTACAGAAAAACGAATTTTTGGGGGAGCTAAAAAAAGCCGTGTAAGTCGCTTTTATATTTCAATTACTTGTTATATCTTCGATGTGAATTTATAGTTTATGAATCAGGAACGTTTTGATATTGAATATGAGGGGAACCGGATACTGGAAAATACCAGAATTGACGGTAATTTGAAGACCGATAAGAGTGTATACCTGGATGGTATGATTCAAGGAAATGTACATGCCGGAAAACTGGTGATCATAAACAAAGGGGGGAAGGTCGACGGAGATGTGGATTGCGATGAATTATATATCAACGGCACTATTACAGGTAATGTATGTGTGGCCTGTAAAACTGTTATGGGAGGAGATGCTGTGATCGAAGGTGGCTTGATTACAGATACACTCGAAATAACGCTTGGTGCAACCATCAGGAAAGGATTGAAATTAAAAAAGCGTCGAAATAAATTAAGGTGATTATTATGGGTAAAGAGAATCCTGGAAATGCTGTCAATTTGTTGTGCGAAGGTACGGTTATTGTAGGTGATATAAAAACAAAGAACGATATCCGGATCGACGGAATCATAAAAGGTAAGATCATTACTTCAGGGAGATTAGTGGTTGGTAATACGGCCAAGATTGAAGGCAACATCGATTGCTGCAATGTAGACGTATTGGGGGTCGTACTTGGTGATATACAAGCTTCCGGGACGGTTTCACTGAAATCGTCCGCCAAAGTGATTGGAAATATTGTTTCATCTGTACTCTCGATCGAACCGGGAGTGATATTCAATGGCAATTGCCAAATGACAAAAAAAGAGGGGCGTGAACCGGCTAAAGAATAATTGAATGAATGTTTTAATTTTGATTCCGGCGCGTTATGCATCGACTCGTTTTCCGGGTAAACCTTTGGCTGAGATCGGTGGTAAACCGATGATCCAGCATGTGGTAGAAAAAGCACAGTTGGTTTCACAAGACGCTTTTGTCGCAACGGACGATCGGCGGATATACGACCGGGTTGTAGGGTTCGGAGGAAAAGTAGTGATGACTTCTGCCGACCACAAGAGCGGAACCGACCGTTGTTGCGAAGCCTACCGGCATATTGTGGCTGATTACCGAAAAACTTATGATGTTGTTGTCAACATACAGGGAGACGAACCCTTTATTCAACCCGATCAGGTACGTGCTTTGATCGCTTGTTTTGAAGATCCCCGGATTCAGATCGCTACCTTGGCAAAACAATTCGACACGAATGCGGATATTTTCGATCCCAATAAGGTTAAGGTGGTATGTTCGTCTCTGCAGACCGCTCTTTATTTTTCCCGTTCTGCCATTCCTTATTGCCGGGGAAAAGAGCAAGGAGAATGGAGTGCTGTGATTCCTTTTTACAAACATGTGGGCATGTATGCTTACCGGCCTGAAGTATTACGAGAGATTACAGCTTTGCCTCAGGGAAAACTGGAAAAGGCAGAATCTCTGGAACAATTGCGTTGGCTTGAGAACGGTTATAAGATTGCGGTAAGGTTCACCGATCACGAATCGGTAGGAATCGATACGCCCGAGGATTTGGAGAGAGCGAGAAAGATCAGTGAAACCTCTGATCTCTGGTCTGCGAAATACTGATTAAAAAACTACGTTTCGGATCGAATATTCAGTCAGAACCGTGAGTTCGTTAATCAACATCGAAGATGCACTGATCGGAAAAACCGAAGGTCTGACACCAATCCGGAACGTAGTTCCGCTAATCTATTTTCTGTCTTTGACAGAAAATCTTAGATGGTCATAATATCCTTTTCCTTTGCGGTCAGGATTTCATCTATCTTTTTGTTATAGCTGTCTGTGATCTTTTGAACTTCATCTTCGGCATCTTTAGCTTCATCTTCGGGCAGACCACTCTTCACCATTTTTTTGAATTCGTCGATAGCATCGCGACGGGCATTCCGGATACTTACCTTGGCGGTTTCACCGACCCCTTTCGATTGTTTCACCAGTTCTTTTCTTCTCTCGGCAGTCAAGGGCGGTACATTGATCCGGACAACTTCTCCGTTATTATCCGGGTTAAATCCCAGATTGGCATTCATAATGGCTTTTTGGATAGGGCCAAGCATATTTTTTTCCCAAGGCTGAACTGCAATTGTACGTGGATCCGGAGCCGTGATATTGGCTACTTGTGACAATGGAGTCGGTGATCCGTAATAATCTACCAGAACATCGTTCAGAATTTTGGGGTTTGCTTTGCCGGCTCTGATTTTCGCCAATTCATTTTCGAGGTGGACCAATGCATTTTGCATTTGTTCTTTGGCCTCGTCCATGTACATTTTTACTTCCTCGTTCATATGCTTACTCTATTAATTTTTACAATTATAAAGCAAAGATAGGAAAAAAAATAATACGCTTTCTATCTTACTCCAATGAAAAGCTTATGGGTAAAGTGTAAGCGACTCTGACCGCTTTACCTCTTTGTTTTCCCGGGATCCATTGGGGCATATTATTTACAATTCGTAAAGCTTCTGCATCCAGCAGAGTAGATGCACTTCTGGCGATCTTAGCATTTGTAATGCTTCCGTCTTTTTCAATAACGAACTGAACAAAGACTTTACCTGTAATATTTGCTTCTATTGCTTCTTTCGGATATTTGATATTTTTCATGATCCATTCCGCCACGTTTCCCTCTGCAAATTCGGGCATCTCTTCAACTACCTGAAATATGCAAACCTCCGTACTGTTTTCTGTTTCAGAAGAATCTTTCACTAATGTCGGTGTTTTGGCCTCGTTATGGGGAGGAATTATGGTAACCTTCGGAGCGAAGTTGCCGGCTTGGTCTTTGAGACTGAAAGTAACAGGCAGGGTATAAATTACTCGCACCGCTTTTCCTCTTTGTTTTCCCGGAATCCAATCGGGCATGGCCTCGATTCCTTTTAAGGTTTCGGCATTCAATAGTGACTGGGTACTTCGTTGTATTTCAGCATGTCCGACCCGACCTGTCGAGTCGATAATAAAATTGACATACACTTTCCCCTCGATTCCTGCTTCGATCGCTTTTGAAGGGTATTTGATATTTTGTGTCGCCCACTTGGAGAGATCGCCTGAAAATTGAGGCATATTCTCTACAATCTGAAAAACTTGAAGCTCCGGCGACTCCGGTTCTTCGCACATGTTTTTACAAGAGAAGAGATAAAATAGCATTCCGGCTAATAAAAATGCCGGAATATAATTGATCATCTGGAATTTGTGGGATTGTTTTTTGGTCAACATAATGGTTCTTTTTTTAGATTCGAACACGAAAAATAGTTCGTAAAAGAAAAGGCTCCTTTCAGACTTTGCTGAATGAGTAATTCAAGGTATCCGCTGATTTTATATTTACGGATAACCTGTTGATCGGCGATATATTCGTGGTTTTCGAGCATAAGCTGTTTTATTAACCACACAAAAGGATTGAACCAATTGGCGATGCAGATGATCTCGGCTATACACAAATCCAGACTGTGGCATTGTTGTATGTGAATTTTTTCGTGTGCAAATATTTTCCGTCTGTTTTCCTGACTCAAAGAGTGGGTGTTGATAAACAGATAATTAAAGAAGGAGAAAGTAGGTAGGCCTTCCTGAATTTGGATCATATACAATCCATGTAATCGTTTGCGTGGATTTCGATGAACGAATAAGCATAGTCGGCATAGAGTGGTTAAATAACGAAGGAAAAAAAACACAACTCCGATCCCATAAAGTAGGGGAATCATAGGGATCGGCTGTTCTGTGGCTGTAATAAGCGTGCTTTGACTGCTTTTCCCTATCTGGTTTTCCTCCAACAATTCACTGACTGAGGCGAGAGTGGGAAAACCGATCATATCGTTCCGGTTTATTTCAATGGAAATAAAGGGAAGCAATGCCGATAGGATCAATACGCCTAGCAAAAAAATCCGGTTCAGATTAAAGAAAGTCTGTCTTTTCAGGAAAAATTGATAATAGGTCAATAATACGATCAGAATTGTTGAAGATTTGATCATGTAAAGGAGGAAAGTTTGCATGGAGGATAGATTTTAAAGAGTTAGTTTTCTGATCGTCGTGCTTCGTCTGCACGTTTTAGAATTTCTTCCAATTCCTTCAAATCAATGTTTTCCTCTTTGGCAAAAAAAGAAACCATTTGGCTGAATGAATTTCCAAAATAGTTACCGATGAAATTCTTTAAAAACTTTTTGGTATAAGTATCTTTGGCTACCAAAGGATAATAACAATGACTTTTCCCAAAAGTTTCGTGACCGACAAATCCTTTATCCTGCAAAATCCGAACGATGGTAGAGACTGTGTTGTAAGCTGGCCTGGGCTCCGGAAGTTTATCTATAATATCTTTCACAAAACCTTTTCCTAAATCCCAAAGCACTTGCATAATTTGTTCTTCTGCTCTTGTTAATTCTTTCATAGTTGTTTTTATTGAATTTCTTTTTACAGACAAATGTATAACTAATTTTTTAGTTGTAAAATATAATTCTAAAATAAAATTAGTTTATAAATAGTTACGGAAGTCTGGTCTAACCATTGTGGCTTGTATAACCGTTATCACTA
>ENA-ORPF01001272-ORPF01001272.1-human-gut-metagenome-genome-assembly--contig:-NODE-1272-length-21324-cov-5.066858_pt1 | contig 21324 bp, 25 predicted proteins | sample MGYA00242140_ERZ509070 | MGnify/ENA primary metagenome ERZ509070 (study PRJEB26280, sample SAMEA2338713) | human gut metagenome | biome: human gut; feature: human-associated habitat; material: faeces... | reverse complement strand
CGCCTGTCTTGTCGTTGAAAACTTCCATGACATCATGGTTATTGACGCCGCACACAAAAACGTGGTCATATCCTTCCAGAAATTCCTTGGACGTGATCGTCTTATGTACGTATTCAAGCGTCTGACGGTCCAGCTGCTCCAGGTTATCAATGAATGCCATCCGCATGCCGGTCAGGCTGTTTAACATATCGATCACTAAGAATGTCACGATAATCTTCTCACCGCTTGACAGTCCCATGTAGTAGACCGGTTCCTTGCTTGCCGGGGTGGATGCATAGATTTTGATACCATTATCCAGCTTAAAGCTGATCTGGTAGCCGTTGGAATGCTCCGCGTGGGCATTGCATACGGATTCAAAGTCTTCCACATAGTGCTGAACGATACCCTGTTTAACCGGTCCTTTTTCCGCGAGTGCGTCAATGAGGACGGTATACTGGGCGATCTCATCCGTCAGCTTCCGGTTCATCGCTTCCATTCGGCTCTTCATGACACCGTTTAGAATATTCTGCTTTTCGGCTTCCAGTGCCTTTCTGCGTTCTGCGATATCCGTTTTACCGGCTGCGATCGGTTTTACCGGGAGGACCGGGAGTGTATCCTTTAAGGTCTTGACCTTTTCCTGTGTCAGACGGACATTATTATAGGCTTTCGCCTGCTTTTCCTCTGCCAGGATCTGGTCGTTTAACTCCTTGATTCGCGCGGTTGCCGCCACAATCTCTTCCTCCGCTTTTTTAAGGGCTGCTTCCTGGGTAGCCACTGCCTTGGAGATCTCATCTTTCACGGTTGTTTTGTCCGTGGTACAGGTAAGCTGCTTTGAAATCGGGCATACGGTGGATTCCAGGTTGGTCAAGGTTGCGCGCAGGCTCTTTAAGGTTGTCTCCGCGGTGGCCCTGGTAGTCAGCGCTGCGGATTTGGACTGATCCAGTTTCGCAAGCTCTGTACGGCACGCCTTTAAAGTCTCCGGATCAGGTTCCGCAACGGAATGGATCAGCAGCCAGTCCTCACACTTTTTAATCAGCGCTTCCTGGTCATCGCGTTTCTTTTTCGCGATCTCATATTCCTTCAGCCTTGCACTGTTATCCGCGTACATCCGGTCCTGCGCCTCCAAGTCATACCGGTCAGCTTCCACTTCCTCTAAAGTCCTGGCAGCCGGCTCGCATTTCATGGCTGCGATCTGCACTTCATTCTGCTTGACTGTCGCTTTCTTTGCCTTTCTGGTATCGGTAAGTGCGTCCCTGCATACATCCAGTGCATAGATCCCGAACGGGAAACCGTCCGGGCAGAGGTACTGCTCTAAGATGGTGCTCTGCTCCTCCGTAAGTGCCGGCATGTAGGATAAGATATCCTGGAAGGTGAATTCCTCCGGGAGGTACTCCAAAAGGAGTGCCAGGAATTCATCCGGCTTCATGTGTGCGAAGATATCGCTGGAGCTGATCACCTGCAGGTTTGACGGGGATACTCCGGTGATTTCGGAGACCTTGGCGTTTAACTGTTTCTCTGCCATGCGGTTCCCGTCCGGCCCGCCGATCTTACAGGTCGTGCTTCCGGCCACGCGTTCCCGGTAAATATCCAGTCCCGTTTCCGCCTCCGTGAGTTCCACGGCACAGTCGCGGATCTCCGCGCCTTTTGGGAGGCTGCCAGAAATGCCGTAGCGCAGCGCGTTTAACAGGCTGCTCTTGCCGTAGCCGTTTTCATGGAATACGTAAACAAGCTTTTTGGGGGCAAATTCAAATTTCTTACCGTTCCAGTTATGGATCTGGACCTTCTTTAATTTCATGTTTTTTCCTTTCTTTTAGTTATGAATAAGCAGCAGTCAAGAGTGTAGTTTACTCTACCCTTTACTGCTGCCTTTTTATTTGTTTTTATTCTTCCTTATCTGCTATTTCTTCTAATTGTTTTATAAACTGAGGCATATTAAGAAAAAGAATCTTGCTAATTATACTCCAATTTGTATTGTCGTAATCATGTACGAGTCTATGTCTTAGTCCGGCTACTTGAATCCAAGGTAGTTCTGGATATTTTTTCTTTATTTCTGGACTTAGTTTATATACTTGTTCACCTATATTGTATAGTGGAGTAGTAATAGCCCATTGTATAAATTGATCGTTTTCAATAGTAGATTCTGTTATATTTTTTTCGTTAATTTTTACGTTAATTTTTAATTTTAGATGATCCCATTTTTGTATTATCTTTTTTATTCGTTCTTTATCAGGAGTATTCATTTTATTTCTACACCTTCTTTCATGATGCTTATATAAATATCAGAGTTTTTATTGATTTCACTTATTTCATAAGCATCTACTTTTTTTCCAGTAAGGGTTCTTAATTCTTCTCCTATAGCGAAAATATCAAATACTTCAAAGTTGTTATTGCCAATTATGATAATGTCTATATCGGACTCTGGTGTTGCTTCATTTCTTGCATATGAACCAAACAATATAGCTTTCTCAATATTGTATTTTTCAAAAAGAGTTTTTACGTAATATTTTATTTGTTCTAATGTTAATATTTTGTTTTCATTAGATTCTACACTTATTTCGAATGGTAGTCTCTCTTCTGTAATAGTTTTTTTTGCAAATAGATTGAAAGCAGTGGACATTGATATTCCCATTTTTTTACAAAATTCTTCGAATTGTTTTTTTACTTCGGCATTCATTTGAATGTTAATTTTAATATCTTTAGTAGCTTCCATTTTAGTCACTCCTACTATTTTTTTCTTCAATTGCTTCTAGTATATATGCTAAAAGAGTTTGTCCTTTTAATGTAGCTTTATATTTAGCTGTTGCATGTAATTCTTTAGGCATTGGAAGATTGTACATTTTAACGTCAGTTTTATCTTTATTGGTTGTTTTATTTTTTGTTATTGGTTGCTCTCCATTTATAAAGTTTTCTATTGCAGCTTCTTGTTGAGCAGTAATTGTTTTAGGTTTTTTTGGTATCATGATTTTACTCCTTTAATATTTCTAATATTTCTTTTACTAATTGTTTTAATTCTTCAGCAGCTTTTCCGTTGTCTTTTTTTATTTTAGAATATTCTATTACATTTCGACCTTGGCAAATGGCTTCTTTGTAGGCTACTCTATCATATAATTTAGTTTCCATAAGTCTTATATTATGACTTGTACATAATTCTTTAACTGATTCTTCAATATCTGCCATCATTTTAATGTTTTTATTTGTATTTACTCTATTGAGAATTAAACAGCAGTTATCAAGGTCTATAATGTTTCTGCAACTTTCTACCAATGCTAAGGTATCTTCTGTAGCCCAAATGTCATAAGCACCTGGTTGTACTGGCATAAGTAACATTCCATATGTTCCACACAGAATAGCAGCTCTAACTAATTCATTATCTCCTGCACCAGCATCTATTACTACATAGTCGAAATTATCGTAATTTTTAATATCTTTGAATATAGATTTGTATGGAATAGTTATCGCTGATATATCTGGAAGTTCCGAAAAATCATTACGGATTTGAGAAAATGACATAGAGCTTTCTTGTTTCTTGTCTGTATCAATAAGTAGAACTTTATTATTCTCTGCTAATGCTGTTGCAATGTTAGTTGCTATAGTTGATTTTCCTGTTCCACCTTTGGTATTTACTACGGAAATTACTTTCATTTTTATCCTCCTTGTAATACATATATATGTAACATATGCAAAGTATGAGAAATATGTAACATATGGTTCATATGTAAAATATGTAAAGTATGCAAAGTATGCAAAGTATGTAAAGTATGTAAACATATTTTACATATGTTCGACCATATATATTATAACATATTCTCGTGAATGATTTTAGTATTTCTTTTTATAGAATTTCATTTTTAATTCAATCTGCTCTATTGATGATTGTATTCATTGCTTTTTTCAATCCATTTTTTAATTTAGGATTAGTTTGAATATCCTTTAATGTATAACCTAAAGAGTACAATGTATCATCTAATTCTCTTGTATAATCAAATTCGTGATTGCATAATTCATAATAGAACATTTCATAGATAAAATTAGTACCATCAGGATTATTGTCGATTGCTGCCTGCATTTCTTGATTATTTTTTCTAGTAACATCTTTTAGGAGTTGTAAGTCTTTTTTTTGAATAAAACCACCACCGGGAATTCTAATTAGTTTGTCCAAATCTTTTTTAGGATGAAGTCCCCATTTAAGCATCATTTCGTTGAATTGTTTATCGCTGTACGCAAATCCTAAAGGTAGTTTGTTAAATTCTCTTTGATGTTTTTCGGATAATGCTTGGTATCTGTTCATTTTGCTTTTTCCTCCTTATTTACTAAATTGATATTAATGAATTGACCAGCTCTTCTAGGGTTCTTTTTTGTTATAACGTAATAATCAGGTTTTCTTTCAATATTTAGTTCCTCTGCTTTTACGTTAGAAAATCCTTTGTGTTTTCTAATAAGTTTTAGAAGTTTCTTAGTTATTTTTGTTAATTTTTTATCTTCATTTTTTATTCTTTGAATTCGTCTCTTTCTTCTGATTATTTCTGCTTCTACAGCTTGTTCTGGTTTATTTGTCCATTTTTCAGGTTCTTTTTTTTGAAGCAGCCAATCACGAACATTATCTAAACTATAAAAATCTCTCAGAACTGTATAGTTTTTTTGACTGTCCCTTATTTCGATACTTATTTTTTTCATAAAAGCATTTTCCACATATGTGTTGCTATAATATACGATAATCTCAATGGTTTCCTTATCTTTAAATAATTGAACACTGAATGCATGAGGATATCTGGATTCATCCAATTTTATTTCATATCCTTGCTTAAAGTATTCATTAATTATCTTTCGTATTTCTTTGCTAATTTGGGAGTTATTATATACTGTCATTTTAATCCTCCTTAGTATTCTCATATTTACTTAATTTATCTAACAAATCATTGTAGGCTTTTTGTTCACCTACATAATATGCATACGAGTTATTATCATTTTTTAAAAGGCATGATGTTATCATCATTTTTAAAAACTCTCTTTTTTTAAGAATATGTTCAATAATTGCTTTTAAATCTTGGTTAGTCATTATGATTCCTCCTCAATATATTATTTTTATACTTGCACACTACAAATAAACCATATAGTCAAGAGTTTAAGCTTGCGTCTCTTGACTATATGGTTTATTTGTAGTACATACTTCACATACTTTACATATTTTCATATGTATCATATGTAAAGTATGTTTACATATGATACATACTTATTAATTATTGTTCATTATTCAATTTTTATTTTATATGCTATTATATTTCTTTCTTTGTATATTTGATTGATTTATCTTTTTCTATGATATATACTATTGTTAGACAAACATATACCTGGGTTTCCAGAGCACTTAATTTATCTCTTTTAGGATATAATTAGGTGCTTTTTTGTTTGTCAGATAAAATTTAAATCCTGTTTTATCAGGTGATAGGAGTGTATTTATGAAAAAGATTAGTTTACGTTTATCCGATGCATTTACAATGAGTTTTTTCTTCGGTCTTATGGCTTTCAGCGTTTTAGCACCTGAAGCTGCTCACGCTGCACTGCCCTGGGAAGGCCCATTAGAAGAATTAATGGATTCTCTGACCGGACCTGTAGCAAGAGCTGCCTGCGCTATTGTTGTATGTGTAAGTGGTGTAATGGTTGCTCTTGGTGAAGGCGGTCAATTCGGTAGATTGGTAGGTCGCATGGTATTTGGTTTATCCTTGGCTGTAGGTTTCATGCAGATTCTTTCCATGTTCTAATTTAGCAGGAGGGTTTACTTATGGCTTTTGATCCAGTACATCAAAATAGAATCCCTGATGACCATATGCCTGATAGCTACTATCAAAAAGGTATAGATGGATTTTTAAGTCAACAGGGTGTGGCTCTGCATTCTGCTGCAAACTGGCGTTTTTTTGCTTTAGGTCTTTTACTTTTCTCCTTCTGTTGTCTAGGTTCTACTGTTTATTTTGCTACTAGGTCTACAATAGTTCCTTATATTGTTGAAGTAGATAATAGTACAGGTGCTGTAATTTCTAGTAGTAAAGTTTTAGCACGTTCGGTAGCTGATAATAAGCAGATTGAGTATTTCGTATGGCAGCTTATTCGTAAAACCAGAACTCTTCCAAAAGACATGGTTGTATATGAAAACAATTGGAATGAAGCTTATACATTCTTAAATGCTGATACATCTCAGAAGTTTAATGATATGGCTATCAGGGAAAATCATAAAGGCAAGCTTAGAGAAGGACGCACTACTATGCTTACTTTAAAAAGTATTACTCCTTTGGCTGGCAGGGATGATACATTTAACGTCCGTTGGTTAGAGGTTCATTACAATTCAGACGGCCAGAAAAAAGGTGAATATGAATTAGAAGCATTTTTCAGTGTTGAACAAGCTCCTTTAAATGAAAAGACTGTATATTCTAATCCTCTCGGAATTAAAATTAAGGATTTCTCAATCAGTCAGGCTCAATAGAAGGGAGAGTTTAGCATGAGTTATTTGAAGAATTTTATTTTTGGCGTAGGCCTTTGCTTAATATCCATTCCTGCATGCGCTTATTATGATGAACCTATTGCTAATCCTATTGCAGGATCTTCTTGGACTACAGATGAATTTGTACAGGATGCATTCGAAGCTGCTAATAACGGGGTAGAGGTAGTTTTTCCTTTTGCACCACAACAGGTTTATAAAATTTATTTACAAGAAGGTTTTGTAACCGATGTTAGATTAGCACCAGACGAAAAATTGAAATTTGTAGGTGGTGGTGATACCGTCCGTTGGAAAATTGATACCGCAGTAACAGGAAATGCCGGTAGCGGTGTTACTCATCTGTTCATTAAACCAATGCAGGAAGGTTTATCAACAAATATTGTAATTAATACTGACAAACGAGTTTATCAGCTTATCTTAGAGTCTGGTAACGCTTATAATCCTATGGTAAGCTGGATTTATCCTAAGTCAGATATAGAAAACTTCCATGAAGAAACGGAACGTTCATACAGTAGTATTGATCCTACAAATTTAAAATTTGGTTATAAGATTTCAAATACTTCTTATAAGTGGTCTCCTGTAGATGTATTTCGTTCAAAAAATAAGACTTACTTAAAAATGAAGTCAGATATTGTAAATACTGAGCTTCCAGCATTATTTGCTGTAGATGATGACGATAAGCTTATTTTGATTTCTTATAGGTTTAAAGATGGTTATTTTATTGTTGACAGGGTGCTTGATAAAGCAGTGCTGTTAAGCGGAAAAAAGAAAGTAACCATTAAGTATAAGTATGAGGATTAATTATGGCTAATGAAGATAACAAGGTTAAAGAACAATCTTCTGCAGAAGTTAGTAATGTAGACAATCCTTCCACGGAAGAGAATAACGAGCTTAAAGGTATGTCTGTTGAGCAGCAAAAAGCATATCTTGAATATGAGAAATCAGCTAAAACTTTTGAAAAGCTTCAAGGTGCTTCTGCAAAAGAAATAGACATGAAGGATAAGAGCAAGAAAACCTTCTTTGGTTCTGTAAAAAATGTTTTTAAAAAGCATTTTTATAAAACCAAAAAGTCTTCCGAAAAAAAGGATATTGCTGTGAAGTCCGAAAGCAGTCAAACAAAAAACATAGTTAGTCTTGACCACAGAACAGTAGTTGTTGCTGTATTAGTTCTCGTATTTATAATGGGCGGTTCATTAATATGGGGCTTGTCTAAAGAGAGCAGCATGAAGTCTTCAAAAGAGGAAACCAAAACATCCTCCAATTTATCTAAGGATGCGGTAACCGGCAATCATCTCGTAAATGTACCTAGGGATTATACTTCATTAGCCGAAGAAGAATCAAAAAGGAAGATTGAAGCTGATAAAAAAAGAAATCGTGATTTTCTTCATCCTGAAAAAACTAGCGATGTTATGCGTGCTCCTGTTAAAGCGCCTGAGGTTCCTAGTTATGAGCCTGCTAAAACTACTGTTCCAAGTAAAATACGTGATAGACATTTCAGAGAGTATGAAAACTATCTTGAATTGCAACAAAAAGCAAAAGAAAGTCCAATACGTTTTGAATTAGATAAGTAAGTAGGTGATTTTGTGAAAAATAAAACTATTATTAGCCTTACCATGGCGTTATTGTCTCTTTCTTCTGTAGCATTTGCTGAAACAACATCTAATAATCAGGATCAGAATTTAAAGGCAGCACATTTGGAATTTGCTAAGCAGCCTTTAAATCTTGAAACAAGTTCTCCATGTGTTCTTGTTGATTCCGTATCTCCATATCAGGTTATGGCTGGTACTGTTATTCCCGGAGTTCTTGTTACAGGCATGAATAGTGATTTGCCAGGTACTATTATTGGTCAGGTAGCTCAAAATGTTTATGATTCTGTTGATGGAAAATATCTTCTTATTCCACAAGGTACTAAGCTCGTAGGTATTTATGACAGTAATACTGCTTTTGCTCAAACCCGTGGTGCGGTGATATGGCAACGCATGATTCTTCCTAATGGTAAGAGCATGGTTCTTCCTAACTTTAACGGAGCAGATAGTGAGGGCTATAGCGGGTTTAAAGATAAGGTTAAAAGCCATTATGCCCGTGTTGTATGGAGCGCTCTTATCGGAGCTGCTGTTACTGGTGGTGTAGCAGCGGCTACTGATACAGATGATGGCAGTTTCAGAGCTGAAGCAGGAGCAGATGCAGCTAATAATATTTCCAATGCTACTAATAATATAGTTAACAAAAATCTTAACATTGCTCCTACGGTTATTATCCGACCGGGCTATAAGTTTAACATTATTGTAGATAAGGATTTGATGTTGAGGCCGTATAAGGATGAATAAAACAACCAGTCTTTTATTTTTCTTCTTCTGCGTTTTTTTATCTCAATTATTTGCAAGTATATATTCGACTCAGACAATAGCTAAAATTCTTGATTATCAGGCTGCTCTCACAGGTAGTCTGGGTGATTGGGGATACCCACATTGGTATTGGCCATTTAGTTGGTGGGATTGGTATCAAAAATATAACGATTCTACCACTCAATGGTTATTTTCTCGTTATGGTACTAATCCTGCTCTTATATCATTATTGTTTTTTGCAACAATAAGTATTGTTGTCATCGTGAGATTTAAGAAGGAACATATTACTACTCATGGTTCTGCTCACTTTGCTACGAAAGAAGAAATTATTGAGTATAGCTATATTAAAGATAGACGTACTCTTTGGGAAAAAATTCTCGATAAAAATTTCAACAGACGAAAAAATGATAATGATCTTTTTACAGGCAAAGGCGTATTTTTAGGATACTTAGATGATGGCACATATTTGAGAGATAATTCAAAGACTCACATTCTTTGTTGTGCACCTACACGCTCTGGTAAAGGTGTAGGTCATATAATCCCTAGCCTTTTAGCTTGGGAGGGAAGTGTAATTGTGACTGACATCAAGGGTGAGAACTGGGAGCTTACCTCCGGATATAGAAAGAGTCAGCTAGATAATAAAGTATATATGTTTAAACCGACAAGTACGGCATCTTGTCATTACAATCCTCTTGATGAAATACGTATCGGTACAGTATACGAGATGAACGATTTGCAGCTCATTACAAAAATTTTAGTTGATCCGACCGGTAAAGGCGGGGATGGCAATAATGCCCATTGGGTTAATAATGCTTGGGATCTGCTTCAAGGTGTTGTTCTTCACCTTCTTTATGTCAAACGTTTTCATAATGATGGCTCTGAACCTCGTACTGCAAATCTTTCTGACGTACTAGATTTTCTCTATGATGGTCAGGAAGGTGATTCAGATACTCCCTCTATATTTGATGAAGTTAATGAATCATTAAATAAAAATAATGAGTTACGTGTTATCAGTTACGAAACTATTGAAAATCTAGAAAAGAAAATCAAAAAAATTGAAGTTCTCAGTGAGGAAGAAAACTTGTCTGCAGCGTTTAATGCAGGTTATTCCTTTGATGATGAATATGTTGATGAAGATTATTTCTTTCCAGAAGGCTGTTCGGAAGATAATATTCCTAGTATCAGTAAAAATTTAATTGAATCTGAAATTAGAAAAAGAGAGGCAGCCAAAAAGGAAGAGACTCCTGTTATTGTTAATAGCGAACTCTTGAAAAAAACAAAAAATCAGGATCCTAATGAACGTATGGATGCTGAGAAAAAGAAAAAACTTTCAGATTCTGCCAAAGAAGAAGCTGATTTAAGCGGTTTACAAAAAAAATTAAAGCGCTTTATCGAGGATTACAATGGTACTGGTAATGGCTATTGCCATGCTCCTAATGATCAGCATGACTTATTTGAAAAGCTTTATCCTAACAAGATTAGTAGAAACGGAATGCATCCACACGTTAGGCAGCTGTTCCAATCAATGGTAGATAAACCGGACAAAGAATTTGGTTCTATATTGTCTACTCTTAATACAGCTTTAATTCTTTATCGTAATCCAATCATTGTTGAAAATATTAGCAAGTCTGATTTCGTTATGAAGGATTTAATGGATTGTACCCAGCCAATATCCTTATATTTGGTTTTTGGACCAGGTGAAATCGATGTTCTCCGTCCCCTATTGCGTGTTGTCGTTGAAATGGCGTGGCGTTTAAATGTAGAAGAAATGCAATTCACCGATGGTGTAGCAAAAGCGCATGATCACAGGCTATTGCTTCTATTAGACGAATTTCCAGCTCTTGGAAAGATGGATGGTTTTGCAATTTCAGAAGGCTTTATCGCCGGCTACGGTATGAAGGCAATGATTATTACTCAGGACCTCAATCAAATAAACGATATATACGGTAAAGATAACTATGTAGTTTCCAACTGTCAGGTACAGATTTACCACACACCTTCAGATAATAATTCCTGTAAATATTTATCTGATAAGCTTGGTAATTCTACCGTTTTAAGTACATCCAGTTCCAGAAGTAGTGTTTTAGTTCCCTTGCCAAATAGTTTTAACGATAGCTATACATCACGTCCTTTGATGTATCCTGATGAAGTAGCCCATATGGATGATTCAAAGCTACTCGTTTTCTGTAAAGGTTTATCACCTATCTATTGCAATAAGTTACGTTATTTTGAAGATACAATTTTCGGTCCTCGTACTAAGATTAAATCTCCTCCATGTGATAGAGGTGTTAAACCATCAGAAAGAAATTGGGATATACGTGACTATGTATCTTTGAAGGATTCTAAAAAGCATTCCTCTTAAATCCATTCCTCAATTATTAATCACATATATCTATATGTTTTCATATGGGTATATGTGATATATGTAACATATGTAAACATATATCACATATTTTACATACTTTACATATGTCACATATGTTTATATGTATTAATTCAATAGTGAGGTGATATTATGAGCATCTTTAATATTTTAGTAGGTATTTTATTTATGTTATTTTCTGTATCAGCAGAAGCAAGTACCTTTGAAAAAGATGTTATTAATTTATCTATGTCATCTCAGGTATACGAAATCAAGGTTTGTAAAGATGTAGAAACTACTTTCTTTTTGCCTGATAATCAGAGATTGTTAAAAATTGAGGGAGATAGTTTTAGTTTTGATGTTGATGGTGCTTATAGAAAAAGCATCGAAACAGATAAATGGTACGTGCAGGTTATTAAACGACGTGGACATTCAAGTCGGTTTCGTAAATATCATTATGTAATACGTATCAAGCCTTTAAAGAATAACGAAGCTAGTGATTTTACTTTTGTGACCAATAAATGGAGTCATAAGTTTATATTGAAAAATTCCGCAAATCCTGTTCTTGTTTGCAGGATAGATAATACTTCTGTATTTGGAGGCTTCGAATGTCTTTATGTACTTTGGAATAATTTATATTTTTTGCTTTCATCTTTAGGAGTTATATTGTTATTATTAGCTTTTCTAATCTATAGAAGCAGGAAATGAATTTTTAGTTATTTATAACTTTATAAAATTAGTAGGAGGATTTTTATGGCTAGAACAAGCTCTAAATTCGGTGAACTCGTAATTAATGCTCTTTCTGTTAAGGAGCAAAAAGAAAAATTAAAAAATGAATTAAAGATGAAGGAGCGCGCCCTTGAAAAAAGTAGTCGTTCTGTTAAGGAAAAATTTAATACTGCTCGTGTAAATTTTTATATGAGTAGCGCACCTTTACTATTTGATGCTTTAGGTATTAAGCCTTATACAAGCTTAGAAGCTGCATGTAGGGATGAGAGAAATATTGATAAGCTTAATAGTACAGGTAAATTTGAATCCCTTTTTGAAGATGATAAAGAGTTGGTAGCCGATCTTGCAGAGTTTATCCGAAGCAATCCTGATTTAAAAAATAAAATTACAGATTTTATCAATGAGACTAAAGCTCATTATGCCGAGCTTCGTGCTGAGGAAGAATCAGAGAAGGATAGCAATGAATAATATACTTACTGTTGAGGAAAACAGGGGTTACAGGCTTCTTAACGAAGCTTTAGGTCCTTTGGCTATAACACTTTTAGAAGATAACGTTATTGAGGTTTATTGCAACAGTAACAGTTTAAATGTATGGATTGAATATGTAGGAATCGGTAGAGTTAAATCAAATATAATCTTAAACGGTGATGATAGAAGAAAAATTATTCAGACAGTAGCTACATTTTCTCAAACTGTTGCAAATAAAGAGAATCCTATTATTTCTGCTGAACTACCAAAATACGGATATAGATTCGAAGGTTCTCTCCCCGATATATCTATGTTACCCTCTTTTAATATTAGAAAACCTGCTAACATAGTTTTTACAATTGATGATTATCTTAGTCAGGGTATCTTAAATCAGAAACAAAAGGATATTATCTGTCTTGCTGTTAAAAAGAAATTAAACATTCTTATAGGTGGTGGTACTGGTAGCGGTAAAACAACACTCTGTAATGCTGTTTTAAACGAAATCAGTAAAACTGGTGACAGACTTGTCATATTGGAAGATACAAGAGAGCTACAATGTACAGCAGATGACTATGAAAGCTTCAGAACATCCTTTACTGTTACTATGAATATGCTGCTCCGGACCACTATGCGTAGACGACCAGATAGAATTATAGTTGGTGAAGTCAGAGATGGAGCTGCATATGATCTATTAAAAGCATGGAACACTGGCCATCCCGGTGGAATTAGCACAACTCACGCAAATGATGTTTTGGAATCTTTGAAAAGAATTGCTGCACTCTCCCTTGAATCAGGAGGAGAATCATCAGCCCCTCCCCTATCTGTCGTTAATAGCCTTATTGGTTCTACGGTAAATATTGTCGTGTTTATTTCTCGTAGCTCTAGTATTAAAGACGGCAAGGTCGTTAAAGGACGTGTTGTTAAGCAGGTAGGTTTAATCACCGGGTATAATTCTGAATCAGATATATTTGATGTAATCTATGATGCTGATGAAATCTTAAACAGACTAGAAAATATGTATTGAGGTGTTTTATGGATAATAGTAAACCTAATGGTTTTTTCATTCCCTTTCATCAGAGCCTTATAAAACCAATTCTTGCAGGTGGTATTGATAGAAATCTTTGCTTTGCATTGTGGAGCGTTGGTGTTTCTATCGGTATAATGATGCAAATGTATTGGTTCTTATTAATCGTCTTTTTTTTACATATGGTTATTCGTGAACTTACAAAAAAAGATGATATGTTCTTTAAAATTATCGTAAACCATATTCATATGAAAAAGGTATTTTGGTAAATTGCGCAAACATATTTTACATATGTTCCATATAATGCATACGTTACATATTTTACATATGAATATATGTAAAATATGTTATTTATAAAGAGGTGACGGACTTGCATTTTTTTAAACTTAAAGAATATGACTGCAGCCATAATAAGCTGTCTAGCTTCATTCCATGGTTTGCAATTCCTGCTGAGGGTGTTATCCTAAATGAGGATGGCAGCTTCATGCAGACAATTAAATACTCCGGTCTTGATCAGGACTCAGCAACACCTGAGGAACTCATGGTTGTAATAGCTCGTGCTAACAATCATATAAAGCGGTTTGGAGAAGGTTGGTGTCTATATGTTGAGGCACGACGTGTTAAAGCTAACATATATAAAGACAGAACATTTCCAGATAAAGCTTGTCAGATTATGGATTATGAACGTTTTAACTACTTTAATCATGATTCTTATTTTGTCAACGAATATTACCTTACATTACAGTGGTTGCCACCATCTACTAAGGTAACCAGCATTACAAAGGTTTTCTATAAAAACGAGATGGATGTGGATGATGATAAGAGAAAAATTTTTATGGATAATCTTGAAATGTTCAGGACTGCTATTGATAAATTTTTTGATGGTTTCTCATCTTTAGTCTATGAATGTCATCTTTTGGATGACGAAGAAATGCTTACATATCTCCATTCTTGTATCTCATTAGATAATAGCAAGGTTAAGGTTCCTTTAGAACCTGTATGTTTAGGAGATATGCTTTGTGATACTCCGTTCTTCGGTGGTAATTTTCCGGTTCTTGGAGATGATGATAGAAGTGAACATATAGCCTGTCTTTCCATTAGAAGCTTTCCACCATCTTCATTCCCTTGTATGCTTGATGATTTAAACAGACTTGATTGTGAATATAGATGGGTTACAAGGTATATATGTAAGGATAAGGTTGACTCAGAAGGCCATATCAATGGACTTAAACGAGCATGGAAGAGTAACGATAAGGATATTATTACTTGGATTAAAGAAATTATTACTAGGGAAGAATCTGTTATGGTTGATTCTTCGGCTATGCAGCGTTTCCATGATGCTGATGATGCCCTCGTAGAGCTTAATAATGATTTTGTATCATTTGGTGATTTTACAAGTCAGGTTGTTGTACGTGATGCAAGTATTGATGAATTAAAAAATAAAATCCGTAAAATCTCTCGTTGCTATATAAATAAAGGATTTGTTGTAGCTCAGGAAACCTTTAATGCAGCTTCTGCATGGTTTGGTAGTATCCCCGGTAATGCTTATGCCGATCCTAGGCGTAAGCTGATTTCTTCCTTGAATCTTTGCCATATCCTGCCTTTATCCTCAGTTTGGCCAGGTGATGAATATTGCAAACATCTGTCTAAATGCTGCGGAAAACCCATTCCTGCAGTTGCTCAGGTTGAAACAGTAGGTTCCACGCCCTTTTTTCTAAACATCCATGTAGGTGATGTAGGTCATAGTATTGTCGTTGGTCCTACTGGTAGTGGTAAATCTGTTTTCCTTAATTTTCTTGCTTCTCAGTTCCGTAGTATTCCCAATGCAAGGATTTATGTATTTGATAAGGGTGCAAGTTCTAGAGTATTTGCAGCAGCAGTTAACGGCCGTTTCTATGATTTAGGTAATGAAAATAGTGCTTCCAATCTTTCTTTCCAACCCCTTAGATACATAGATGACGAAAACGAAAAGATTTGGGCAAGCGAATGGCTTCAGGAACTTTTTGTTCAGGAAGGTATTGAGATGAAACCGGAATACAGAAAGGCTATCTGGGAAGCTCTGACAAGCTTAGCAGCAACAGATCCGCAGGATAGAACACTTACATCCTTTAAGGTTTATCTCCAGTCTATGACGCTCAGAGACGCTCTGGAGCCGTTCGTAATTGAAACTAAGGGTATTACTGATACTGCTGGTGCTTATGGTCGTCTATTCGATTCTGAAGAAGATTCTCTCAGATTAGGAAGTTACCAGTCTTTTGAAATGGGCGAATTAATGAGTAAGAAAAATGCAGTTATGCCTACCCTGCTCTATTTGTTCCATGTAATTGAGAAAAACTGCCATGGTGAACCAACATTTATTATTCTTGATGAATGTTGGACCTTCTTAGATAACCCTGTTTTTGCTGAAAAAATCAGGGAATGGCTTAAGACCATGCGTAAGAATAATGTAAGTATCATTTTCGCTACGCAAAATCTTGATGATATAAAAAAATGCAGCATTTCAAGTGCGATTATTGAAAGCTGCTTAACAAGATTTTTCCTGCCTAATTCTCAGGCACTGAATAAGGGTAACGAAGAAGTTTATGATTATTTCAATCTCAATTATAGAGAACGTGAAATCATTGCTACTTCTACTCCTAAGAGAGATTATTATGTAGTTTCTTCTGAAGGTAAACGACAATTTGATTTGGCTTTATCTCCCTATGCACTATCCATTCTCGCAGCATCCAGTAAAGAGGAACAAGCAGAATGTGAGCGCATTAAGAAAGTTTATCCCGATGATGATTTCATGGTACATTGGTTAGAATATAAAAACCTTCCTGATGCTAAAGAAGCGTATATTGAATTGGATGTGACAGAATGACCAGTATTGAAGAATTAAAGCAGTTTGAGGATAGTTATATTAAGGTTGATATTGATATAAAAAATGCTGAATCTATAAGCTGTTATTGGTCTGGTGATTCATGGGTGTTACCAGAAGATGATTTAGACGGTAAGCTTAAAATTGTAAAGATGAAATTTATTACTGATGATAATAAGCCTGTTGCAGATCTAGAGCTTCGTCTTATTTTCAGTTATGACTTATTTTATTCGCCTGTAGAAATGGTAGAGTATGTGGATGATTTTGATGCTGATGATTCAGATGGTTTCTGTAATCTTGTTTATAGTGATGAATTCAATTTCGCATTCGAAGCTATTGAAGAGGATTTTAATTTTGAACGCAGTTATTCAGGAGTATTACAAACATTATATGTATACCCTGAATATAGGCAAAATGGAATAGGATCTTTTATTATCAACAATCTTAGTAAGATTTTGTGGAAGCATTGTGGTTGGGAGCTTTTATGTCTGGTTACTTATTTAAATCCTTATTCAGCAGGAGAAAAAGGAAAATATTCTAAGCATAAAGCGGTTGAATTAAACTGTCCATTAAGCGATCCTGATCAAAAGATGTTGGAAATTTTGAGAAGTTCTGTTGTCAAATGGGGTTTTGATAAGCTTGATAGGGCTGAAGATCATTATATTAAGGTCTTTGGATGGCGTAATGAGCTTATAAATACATCAGAAGGTCTCTATTTTGTTAGTAGTGATAGATAAATAGAAAAGGCAGCCAAAATGGCTGCCTTTTCTATGTTTATGAATTTTATTGTTTTTAAACGTACCGCTTAATAACGTCCATTATTTCATTAAGACGTTTTTCACCAATTCCTTTAATGGAAGATAATTCATTTTTTAGTCCATCTAAATCTGTATTGGTAGATTTTTCCATTAATTCTTCTTTTAAATCATCTTGTCCCATAAAGTATATGTTAGCGAGAAATTTTGTCATTTTCTCTCTATCCATTTTCTTTACATCTTTATAGGTATCTCTATCAATGCCTTGAAAGCCTTTTTGTGTCACATTAGTTCTCCTTTTTTCTTAATAACAAATATAGTTTTTTGGATATTTTCTTTCAAATTATATAATGGGATAGCAAGTTTTTTTGCTGTAAGAAGTGTACGTAATTGTATTTTTTGTTGGTTTTGAATATTTAATTTCTTTTGAATTTTGTTTGATTCTAAAGACCACATTGGATTAATATTTTTAGAAATATTAATCATTTTTAACAAATATATTATGTTAGCACGTACATCTAATGAGTATATTTTTGTTCTCATTTGTGGATTTTTGTATTCTTTTGGTATCCATTGAGTTATATCTATACTGTTATTGATAGTCTTCAATAGTTGATTTTCTATGGTTAGCATAATTTCGTTATCATAAGGATAATCTACATATCCAAGAATCCAATCTGTTCTAATAGCAAATAATGATGTAATGTCACAGAGAGTATCTAAAGAGGGAATATTTTTTCCTAATTCCCAATTTGATATGTTGGTGCGACTTTTCATATTCAATAAATTAGTCATATCTTGATGCGATAATTGATATGTAGTTCGTAGTAGCTTTAATCTTTTTTGAAATTCTTCCGAAATAGTCATGATTTTTATTACCTTATTTCTCGTATAATATATATCGCTTTTTTATTTTTTAATATCTGGTTAAGTCTAATTATTGCAATCTTAAGATTATTCATATCTGGAGAAACATAGATTATATCATTTAAAGTTTCATAGACTTGTTTATAAGAATTTTTATTTTGTTTGTGTTCTTCATTCAAGCATTTATCCCTAAAAATCACTTCTGCTTCGTATTTAATTAGGTATAGCAGATAAATTATATTAGCACGTACCTCATCATCATATTCTTTTTCTCTTTTGCATGGATCTAAATACTCTTCTGGAAAATCCACATATTTTAGTGGCACATTTTTTCCGTTATGTTCTATACTAATCGGAAATTCTTTGGGTTCTAATATCTTAAAAACATGTGATGAGTATGGATATTCAATTCTTCCTAATAGCCAATCGGCAGAAATGCCAAAAATATTAGACAATAATATTATCGCCTCTGAACCACCTATTTTCTTTCCATTTTCCCAAGTACTCAAAGTCGATTGACTTATAGCAGGCTGATTATCTATAACGCATATTCGTGATAGTTGCAAATGGGTTAGTGAATGACTCTTACGAATCAACTTCAATCTTGTTGCAAATTTAGTTTTTTGTAGCATTTTTCACCCTTCTGTAAGTATGCAACATATGTTTACATACGTTACATACGTTACATACGTTTCATATGTTGCATACTTTTCATATGTTTTATATATCTATTTTCTTGGTCCCATAAATTTATCGCCATTCAAGTGAATCATATGGTCAGGCATATCTGCAATCCAGACCTCTGTTTCCCAAGCTAAATCTTGTGAAAATTTTTTATATGTTTCAAAGTCAAGAAAAGCAGTAACAAATATCTTGCCGGCTTTTACACCTTTTGTCATTTCTGTAATTTCAATGATTCTTTTGGGATCCATTGGACCAACTGATGTAACTGATTCTATAAAGTAAATCCAATCCTTATCTTCCTTATACAGAACAACATCTGGCATTTTATCATGTAGAGTAATTTCAAAGCCTAATTCTTCCAATTTAGTAAAATTTTTAACTAAATCTTTCTCTATTGTATCGCCTACATATAGACATTCAGAGTTAGGAGCGAATCTTGGAGCAAAGTCTTCTATTATGGCCTTTTGAAGCTGATTATGTTTTCCTGGAGAAAATACAAAATCACTGCCATTAATTTTTACTGGCATCATATGCATTTTCTTTTTGGAAGAATAGATACTTATGAGTGTTTCATGTTTTTCAAGGTAAGATTCTAATATTTTTTCCCACTTTTTCGTCTTAAATGCTTGGAGTAGTTCTAAAGTTTCTTCAGTTAATCTGTATCTATAGTTAGGACTATTAGTTGCTTTATTGTTATCTTCTATTAAAGCTGCTGTTCTAAATCTATGAAGTGCTTGTTTCCTGACTGTTTCTCTTGAATTTTCAGCGTATGAAGTTTGGTAATGTTCATTTGTAAATTGTAGTATATCGTGGATTCTAATCCAATTATTTGTCGCATCTTGCCATTCTTTATTAGGGGATATATTGGCCATGGCTAATAATGTATAGCAACAAATATCAGCTTGCTGTTTTTGTGGCATTCCTATAAATTTTAATATTTGTCTTGCATCTTCTATCTTATTCACAATATTCCTCCAAGATTAGATTACAGTTATGTTCAGATAAATCTTGTGATTTTAATAATTCTGTTCCCATTTTCTTGATTTCTTCTAAACTGGGAATTGGCATTGAATTAATTTCTGTTGAATTTACTTGGGTGGAACCATTCAGGATTCTGTAGTAATTATCATATATAGTAGAATTAAAAATTACATATAGTCCATAAACCAGACATTCTGACATATCTCCTAAAAGGTTTTCGATGAAATTAATCTTATTTTGGGTACTTATTTTTAAATATTGAGAATAATCTTTGGAAAGATATATTCCACATTGAAGCCTTCTGTTTTCTTCTTTGGATGTAAATCTCTTTACAAATAGATAATTTTTGTTTTCTTGGAGAAGTCCGTTTTTCTCAGTAACAATGTATTCATTATCCTTTTGTATAGGAAAGTGTATCCTTCCTTTTTTTATATGCTGAGCATAGAATAAAGGAACTGCAGTCTTTTCATCTTTATTGCGCAAGGCATCTTTATTTCTGAAATCTACGGTTAATCCTGTTTTCATTTTTAACCCAATTTGAGGTAAGGTTTCATGAAATTTGTGGATTTTATTTAGTATATCGACTTCTTCTTGTTTTGTTACAAGATATACATACATGTCGTTTCCTGCTACAACAAGATTATATGGTACATACAATTCTGTTATGTTATCAAAATCTTGATTTGAAGCAGTAGAAGTTATTCTAATTGTTTCTTTTTCATTTACAGTTTTTTCTACTTTGATGATTATTGTTTCCTGTAAGACATCTTCTGCTTCGAATACTTTATTTCTGCTTACAAATAGATGTATATTTCTAAGCTTTCCTTTGGTAAGAAAATATTCCCTGAATTTCTTAAAATAAGCTCCTGAAGTCCAGGACCTAGGAATGATATAAACCATTTCTCCATTTGTTTTTAAGTTAAATAAGCTCATTGCTGCGAATAAAAAATATAAATTAGGTGCTCCGTAACATACAGAAGGCATAGAAAGTGCTTCTATAGCGTCTTTAGCTATTTTTTTGTAGGGAGGATTACCTATTATATAATCATATTTCTGAGCATTTTCATTGTCGGACTGAAAATCCTTAGACTGCTTTGTTATATAATTTTCATTGCAAATATTAAAGTTAATGATTTTATTAGAGTATTCTTGACAATACTGTAGATTTTTTCTTAAGAGTTCTAATACATCTTGATTGTTTTCATAACAGGTGAGGTTTATTACTTGTATTGTTTGAATACTTTCTAGTCTTTCAAGAAATGCACAAGATAATATACCAGAGCCGGCTCCTGCGTCTAATATACTAATTTCATTCATGCCTTCCGGTATATCGTAGAGACTAGCCATAAAAGCTGCCGTTTCCATACTTGTAAAAAATTGACCGAATTTTTTCCTTTTTTCTTTTGTCATTAATTCTATATATTCTGTTGTTTGATTTATCGCATGACTTAACACTAATCTCACCTCTGTGTCTTATTTCCTTTTATTTCAAAAGGGATTTTGTTTTCTCTTACAGTCTGCTTTGCAAATATTGTAAATGCAGTTGTCATGGTTATGCCCATTTCTGAGCAGAGCTTTTCAAACTGTTGCTTTAATTCCGCATCGATTCTTATATTTATATTGGTACTAGCCATGAGTTCAGCTCCTTTCGTATATATATTGTATAGCTAGTATCAATACACTGTCAATACAACAATTAAAAGCCATATGTTTCTCTTATAAGTGATGATATGTACCCAGAATCCTGGACACATTTCTTAATTATGCGAGGCATGTGGAT
>ENA-ORPF01001242-ORPF01001242.1-human-gut-metagenome-genome-assembly--contig:-NODE-1242-length-21712-cov-4.183220_pt1 | contig 21712 bp, 19 predicted proteins | sample MGYA00242140_ERZ509070 | MGnify/ENA primary metagenome ERZ509070 (study PRJEB26280, sample SAMEA2338713) | human gut metagenome | biome: human gut; feature: human-associated habitat; material: faeces... | reverse complement strand
TTAAAATTTAAAAAAATATTGAATTCCGCGAATTATATTGATGATGGAAGCGCAGAGATTGGAACCCTGCCTGATGAAATGAATGGAGAACTTGCTTATGAAAACGGACTTTTGCATGATCCGAAAGTTTTAAACATAATGTTATTTGGATCAGATAATGAATCTAGAGGTGATTCCGTCGGCGGTTCTGACTCAATGATTTTGGTTTCTTTGGATACCCGAAGAAATACCATAAAATTAACATCGATAATGAGGGACCTTTGGCTGAAAATTGCAAATGGCCACGGAAAACATAAACTGAATTATGCGTATACAGTCGGGCAAGAAGCTCTTGCTGTTAAAACAATTGAAAATAACTTTGGTATAAAAATTGATAGATTCGTTACAGTTGATTTCACACGATTTGTAGTGATTGTTGATTCGCTTGGAGGCATTGACCTTGACATAACAGGGGAAGAAGCTGAAACAATAAATCGCTTTTGTCGAATAGAAGGAATGAAGGTTGACAAAGAATTAGAAGAGGTCGATGGGGTACATCATTTGTGTGGCGTACAAGCCCTAAATCACGCAAGAGACAGAGATACTTCTGGATATGACTTTGGACGTACTCAAAGACAACGTAATGTGTTTTCAGCAATGATGTTAAAAGTAAAAAGTGCTGGCGTTACGCAACTCACTTCCTTTGCATCGCAAACTTTCTCAAATATTACAACTAACTTCAAAAGAAGTGAAATAACTAAATTTTTAACTCGGGCTACTAAATACTTTTCTTACTCAACAGCTCAATATCGAGTTCCACAAAATGATGAATATACTGACGAAGTAATTGAAGAACAAATGGTACTTCTTTTAAAAAACCTCAGTAGTACAAAGGAAAAATTAGCAAACTTTGTATATGAAGATTCGTATGCAAATTTACCTAAAAATACAAAATCTAAACAGAGGTGAGTTAAGATGAATAAGTTTATGAAATTAGCGTTTGAAAGAGCTCGTAGTACTATGAACCAAAATATAGGCGGACCATTTGGAGCGGTGATTGAAAAAAATGGGGAAATTATTTCCGTTTCGTCAAATACAGTATTAAGAGACAATGATCCGACAGCACACGCGGAAATAAATGCTATTCGAGAATCTTGTAAAAAACTTGACACTTATGATCTCACAGGATGTAGTTTATATACGACGTGCTTTCCATGTCCCATGTGTATCTCTGCCATCATCTGGGCAAATATAAAAGACGTTTATGTTGGTTGTTTACCGCAGGATGCACAAACAATAGGTTTTAGAGATGATTTCATTTACAGGTTTATCAATGAGGGTATGCAAAATGAGGACATTTTGAAAATCAAACACTTAGATAGAAATGAATGCTTGAGGTTGTTTGAAGAATATTCACATCAGAACAAAATGATATATTGAAATAGTAATCCGAAACATATATGGAGTAAAATCCACACTATGCTTCGGATTTTATAAAATTACATAACTAACTCTGTTAAATTCAAAAAGTTCCAAATGTAACAAAATTGTGAATTTTAACAATACTCCTTGACAAAAAATTGAAAACTTGTTATAATATAAAATATAGGAAATCTACTGAAAGCGAGGATGTCTCTGTGAAAATCAAATCAATCTTTATTATTCTTTTAATAACTATTCTAACTATATGTTGTACGAGCACTAGTTTTGCTGCTGATGACATTGAAGCTTCGAGCATAGTATCAATAGACAATGAATTTGAATTATGTGATTTTTTAGAAAAAACTGATAGACGTTATGATATACATACAAAGTTCCAAGTAAAATTAACTCATGATATCGATTGCACATCAATACGTGATTGCTATTTCAGCTCAAATAATGTATTTAATGGAATTTTTGATGGTTGTGGTTATACTATAAGAAATTTAAATGGTCCATTATTTGATATTAATAACGGGACAATTATAAATACAAAATTTGAAAAATCAAAATTTGAATAGCTGGTAAAGATATCAAATCCAGGTTTTCCAATAAAACCAAATAAATCTTCACCTAATAATAAACTGAAACCTATTACTATGAATACTACTGTTCCTATACAGAAGTCCATAAGGTTCTTCATAATAATGTTACCTGCGTTCTTAGCTCTGGTAAAACCAGTCTCAACCATTGCAAATCCTGCCTGCATCCAGAATACTAATGCAGCACCTATAAGAAACCATATACCAAATGTCTGGTCGCTTATCAAGCTTGTTAATTCTTCTATTGCCATATTCGTTTCCTCCCTGTTCGCGCCGGCACATAATATTTATTTATGTACCCTTGACAAATACTTTTTATTGTGGTTGATGAAGTTGATCAGGTTTCATCTGGTATCATAACAGTTGTTACTAAACGGCTGCTTTATTCCTATAGTTAAATAAAACAAAAAAAGACGTGTAACCATATATAATGGATACACGCCTTTGTGCAATCAACTGTTTGATTTATGTGTTTAATTATACATATCTTTCCAAATAAGTATTGAAAAAATCGGACATATTATTGACTTTTTTAATATTTGTTTTATTATTATTTTATAAATGTAATCAAATATACTACTTATCAACATTATTTTAATGTATATAATATCAGAAGTGAAATGACTTTGACACTGATATTATAATAATACCAATTAATGCAATTATAAAATCAGGAGGGTACTTATGAAAGACCATTTACACCAGCCATTATTATTTAATCCAGCAATATATAACAGCTCAGATGGTAAACAGCACATCAATTACAAATATATAACCATGCCACAGACTATGCTTGTATACGCCATAGACAACACCACCGGCTCTGCAAGTAGGAAAGTATCCACTCTTATTCCATGCTCTAGTGCAGAATGGATAATAGGATATAATAAGAATAACAGCCGTTCTTCCTTCTACTGTATTGGACCAGTAAGCAGACGTTTTGACTATACTTTTGGAGAGTTTGATTATTATTTTGGAATTCGTTTTGCGGATAAAGGCTGTTATTTTGCACCATCCGTTGATGACAGCGTGCTTCCAGCTTCAATTGCCAATCAGGTATTTGAATACGAACCTGCCACAGAGTCTTTTGAATACAGACTTATATCTGAATTAATCCAAGCCAAAGATTTTGACGGACAACTTGAAGCTTTAATATGTTTCCTTAATGTCAGCAAGAAATATATAGCTGTCCCTGACAATATCATACATATGGCTAATGAGATAAAGAAAGCTTCCGGCAATATTCATATATCTGATTTATCCGAAATGTCAGGGTACTCTGAACGGCACATTAACAGATTATTCAAATCGGCATATGGTGCAGGTCCTAAAGATTACTGCAAGAATATCAGATTTCAGAAAATCATATCTGATATTATAAATGACCCATACAAAGAAAACAGCGATTATATTGCCAATGCCGGATATTCTGACCAGGCACATTTCCAGAGGGAATTCAAGGCTTACACAGGCATTACACCTAGAACTTTTATTAAGGAATTAACCGCATAATATATTATATAACTATACTGTCAATTAAATTACCTGACTGAATTTTTCAGAGTTATAAAATATGCGTGGTGTTTACCGCCATCCAGACGATAAGCACCACGCATATTTATTTCTACACAAAATCAGACATAACAGTATTGCTTATATCTATGCCTCTGTCTGTAAGTGCTATTCTTGTACCATTCTGCCACAAAAGACCTTTTGCTATATTATCTTTTATCTGCTCTTTATATACACTGTATATATCTTTTCCAAATATATCTTTAAAATCGCATATATCAATCCCAGCAGACTTTCTTAAACCAAGAAACATATATTCAGCCATCTCATCTTCCAGCGTGAGAACCTCTATATTTTCTTTAAGGTCCTGACAGTTATTATTTATTTCTAAAGAATTCTTAAGAGTCTCTTGGATATTCTTTATATTTTCCACAATACACTCTTTATTGCTTTCTTTATTATCAGCATATTCCACACATAATGCCTTAATATAATTATTAATATCGCTGATGTTAGTATACCTTTTATGATTACATAATGAAGCTGCACCAATTCCAAAACCGATATAATCGGTTCTATCCCAATATTTAAGATTATGCTTACATTCATAACCTGCCTTGGCATAATTGGATATTTCGTATCTTTCATAACCTGCCTGACCTAATATCTCTTTAGTAAGTGCATACATTTTCCTGTCGTCATCATCATCAGGAATATCCGGATAATTGTCTATGTTATCATACAGCCTTGTGCCTTCTTCTATTATAAGACTGTATACAGATATATGCTCTGTATTAAGTGATACAGCCTCCTTTAGCACTCTGGTAAAGCTTTCTATGGTCTGACCCGGAAGTGCTGACATAAGGTCTATATTGATATTAGTAAAGCCTGCATTCCTTGCTATGGCAAGGCTGTTCTTAAACTGTTCAAATGTATGAATTCTTCCAAGCATACGAAGCTCTTTATCATCAGTGCTCTGCAATCCAAAGCTTATTCTGTTAATCCCAGCTTCCCTGTAAATGTATGCTTTTTCACTATTTATTGTACCTGGATTACATTCTATTGTTATCTCTGCATTGCCATCAACACGATATCTTTGCTTTACAGCCTCTAATATATCTTTAATATATTCAGCATTTATTGCTGACGGAGTTCCACCACCGATAAATATTGAAGTTACATTTTTATCAAGACCAGCCTCACTTAATGCTATCTCATTAATTAAAGCTTTAACATAACTGCTTTTCGTCTTATCATCTGCTGGTGCAGATAAGAAATCACAATATATACATTTTTGCATACAAAAGGGGATATGTATATATATCCCCAGTTCGTTATTATTCTTCATCTAACTTTAATACACTCATAAATGCTTTCTGTGGTATCTCTACGTTACCAATCTGACGCATTCTCTTCTTTCCTTCCTTCTGCTTTTCAAGAAGCTTCTTCTTACGGGAAATATCACCACCGTAACACTTGGCAAGTACATCCTTACGAAGTGCCTTAACAGTTTCCCTTGCTATAACCCTGCTTCCGATGGCCGCCTGAATAGGAATCTCAAACTGCTGTCTAGGAATTTCCTGCTTAAGCTTCTCGCACATCTTTCTTCCACGTTCCTCCGCACTTCCTGCAAATACAATAAATGAAAGTGCATCAACTTCTTCCTTGTTGATAAGAATATCAAGCTTAACAAGGTTAGACCTCTCATATCCCTTCATTTCATAGTCAAATGAAGCGTAACCTCTTGAGCGTGACTTTAACGCATCAAAGAAATCATATATTATCTCATTAAGCGGAAGGTCATACTTAAGCAGTGCTCTTGTCTGTTCTATATATTCCATACCATTGTATACACCACGGCGTTCCTGACAAAGTTTCATAATAGGTCCAACAAATTCGGTTGTAACCATAATCTCAGCGCTTACCATAGGTTCTTCCATATAGTCTATCTCTGATGGATCAGGCATATTAGACGGATTAGTAAGGTCTATAACTTCACCATTAGTCTTATGGACTTTATATATAACTCCCGGTGCTGTTGTTACAAGGTCAAGGTTATATTCTCTCTCAAGTCTTTCCTGTATAATCTCAAGATGCAAAAGCCCTAAGAAACCACATCTGAAACCAAAACCAAGTGCTATAGATGTCTCAGGCTCAAACTGGAGTGAAGCATCATTAAGCTGAAGCTTCTCCAATGCTTCTCTTAGATCCTGATATTTTGCACCGTCTGCTGGATACAGACCGCAGTACACCATAGGGTTGACCTTCTTATAACCTGGAAGCGGCTCTGATACAGGTCTGTCATTATCTGTAACAGTATCACCAACTCTCGTATCCTGAACATTTTTAATACTTGCTGTAATATATCCAACCATACCTGCACTTAATTCATCGCAAGGTATGAACTGACCAGCTCCGAAGTAACCTACCTCAACTACTTCTTCTACTGCTCCGGTTGCCATCATTCTTATCTTAGTACCCTTCTTTACAGTACCCTCTACTATTCTTACAAATATAATAACACCCTTATATGCATCGTATAATGAGTCAAATATAAGTGCAGATAAAGGATTAGCTGCATCACCTGTAGGTGCTGGAATTTTCTTTACTATCTGTTCAAGAACTTCCTCGATATTAATGCCATTTTTCGCTGAAATTAACGGAGCGTCCTGAGCCTCTATTCCGATAATATCCTCAATCTCATCTTTAACTCTGTCTGGTTCTGCACTTGGAAGATCAATCTTATTAATAACAGGAAATACCTCTAAGTCGTGGTCAAGTGCAAGATATACATTGGCAAGTGTCTGTGCCTCTATGCCCTGTGCCGCATCTACTACAAGTACAGCACCATCACAAGCCGCAAGTGCCCTTGATACCTCATAGTTAAAGTCAACGTGACCTGGAGTATCAATAAGGTTAAATATATATTCTTCGCCGTCCTGAGCCCTGTATACAGTTCTTACTGTCTGCGACTTTATTGTAATTCCCCTCTCCCTCTCAATATCCATATTATCAAGAACCTGCTCCTGCATTTCCCTGCTTGTAAGAAGTCCTGTCTTTTCTATAATTCTGTCGGCAAGAGTTGACTTGCCGTGGTCAATATGTGCTATAATACAAAAATTTCTTATGTTCTTCTGATTAATTACTGCCATTCGTATAACCTGCCTGTTCTAAGTATTTCATAATTCCATCAGCTATAAGCTTAGCTGTATTGTCTATATCTGTTGTTACAAGTTTATTATCCTTACTGCTGTACATATTGCCTAACTCTATTATACAGCTCGCTACTTTGCTGTGCTGGTTCAGGTAATAATCTTTGCTCTTATTATCAGGAGTACCCGTATTCACTCCCGATAAGCTTACATCTACTCCATTTAACTCTTCCATAATATCACTCGCAAGGCTTTTAGAGTTAGATGGGGAAGAGGTATGAATCCACGCACTTATTCCCTTACTGCTTCCTGACTTATCAGTAATATCCCTATGAAATGACACAAGTGCCGCTGCTTTGGCGTTATTGCATATCTCTATACGCTTGGTATAATCCACCGATGTATCAGTTGTTCTTGTCATAACAACTGTAACGCCAGCACTTTCAAGCTCATTCTTAACGCTGTCAGCTAAAGATAACATCTGTGTCTTTTCATAGTTAGTTCCGTCGTACTGTCCTGTATCACTTCCACCGTGAGGAGCATCTATACACACTATTGCCTTAGACGACCAGTTAATTGTCTTATTATTACTTTCTTTGTTATTATCCTCATTGTTCTGCAAAAGCCCATCATCAGTTACCTCATCTGATGTTGTCTTTCCTATATTCATAATTGACCTTATAGAAGCTCCACAGTCAATATATAACATTACGGCAAATATTAATATAGCTGCTAATGAAGCCACTCCGAATATTCTGTCCCACTTAAATGATGTATTATTCTTATTATTCATTTTTATCTCTCCAATCCATACCCTTTCTATTTTCTTAGAATACAAGCGGATTGTCAAGTAAAATGTTTAACAGCTTCTCACCATTTCTCTTTTTAATCTCTTTATAATCTTCTTTTCAAGTCTTGATATATATGACTGCGATATTCCAAGCATATCAGCGACCTCTTTTTGTGTCTTTTCCTCTCCATCTTTATCACTAAGACCATATCTTAAATCGACTATAATTCTCTCCCTCTCAGACAAATTGCCAATCGCCCTCTTTAATGCTTTCATCTCAACCTCATTTTCAAGGTCTTTATAACACACATCATCTTCAGTTCCAAGAATATCAGATAACAAAAGTTCATTGCCATCCCAGTCAACATTGAGTGGTTCATCAATTGACACCTCTGCTTTTACCTTGCTATTTCTTCTAAGATACATAAGAATTTCATTCTCTATACATCTTGAAGCATAAGTTGCAAGCTTTATATTCTTATCCCTGTCATATGAATTAATTGCCTTTATAAGACCTATTGTGCCAATTGATATAAGGTCCTCTACTCCAACACCTGTATTATCAAATTTCTTGGCTATGTATACAACAAGTCTTAAGTTATGTTCTATAAGCATTTTCTTAGCATAATCGTCATTATCAGTCTTTAACATTGCCAGCACATTTTTCTCCTCCTCAATATCAAGCGGTGCTGGCAGCACCTCTGTACCTCCTATATAATGAACTTCTCTTGTCCCCATCATATAAAAATTCTTAATAGAAGGTACCACCTTAAGCTGAAAACGATCTGCAACTGCCACTTTAATCACTATCTTACTCCTCTTTTCTACGGTGCTTTCTTTTGTCTTTACAGGAATACGAAAGCACCGCCGACATACCCTGTTTATTATTGCATCATATGTCCCGTGACGCTTTTTGGGGTGCATATGATGAGCATCTTTGTGCTCATTATTGCATCATATGTCCATTAATAAGTGCCTGATATTCCCCTGCCTGTGATACGCATACCTCTGACAATCCTATAAGCACATTTTTATAAGCTTTCGTCTTAACATCATTGGATATGTATATGTAATCCGCTGTAATTACCTCTATCATTCCTGTGTCCATACCTACACTCCTGTATGGAATAAGATGATATCTTATTCTGCTGTAATCATTTATCTTAGAAAGAACCTTGTCAAAACATTTCTTATCCATAACATTTACTGGTTTATTACAATAATAATCACTAAGCTGGTTTCCAGTGTCTATCATTCCCTTTAATGTAATACGTTCGTCCCCAATAACCACTGTTACTACATATATCTGCATTTTTCTATTGAGCTTCTCTTTGCTTCGTACCAGTATGATGAGCATAAGATACGCCACGACTGCATATATAACCAACTGCCTGTTGTTTATCATTATATTCTTTATTACAAAGCCAACATATGTATAGTACACGAGTAAATGTATCGCACCGCCAAGAAATACTGCTATGCCAATCATTACCGCTACGCCTTTTAACAAGTCCTTTATATAACTCCTTATAGCAAACCAATTAATCTTTCCTGAACTTCCCTTGATAATATTTAATGGACTATTAATTATCATAAGCATTAATCCAGTGATGATTAAATATGTGCACCAATTAACGAAAAGCCTATATTCATCCGGAATACATATTGCAATGACTGACCATATTGCCCCCAAAGTGGAAGAAAGCAGCAGACGGGGCAGCGATGTATGATAATGCATTATTTTGTTTACCATAACCATAACAATCAAATCCATACAATAATTAATTCCAAATAATACATCAATGTATATTACAATTCACTCTCACCTCCATTGCACAATCAGGTATACCCTGCATAATAGTTTACAGAAAATGCTTTCCTGCAACGAAAATAAGTATACATAACTTAATATGCAAAATTTGTCAAAAGCACAGAGTCACATTAATTTTCTAATATAATTCGCTATGAAATAAAAAAGAATGTGTGAAACACATTCTCGCACCGAGCACGGTCGCTTGCGACAAAATACATCTTCGTGCAAGTGTGCATCATCGGCATATAGTGCCTTTTATGTAATAGGGAATTCTATTGGAATTTCCTATTACATAAAAAAGGAACGCCGAAGCGTTCCTTAATATCAATATTTCATTAACAATAATATAAGACCAATAAATATATGAACCGACAACCTATCTGTCAGATTAAATGATTATATTAATTACTTTCTGTTCTTCTGAAGGAAAGTAGGTATTGTAATACCATTAGACTTCACATTGCTTGTAACAGGGGCTGGCTGCTTAAGTCCTGGAAGTGGTGTCTGAGACTGTGCACCTGTCATACCGCCTGCTGGCTGAACTGGTGTCTGTGGAGCCTGATATGTATATGCTGGCTTTACTGCTGGTTTAACAGTCTGTCCAACTCCCTGTGTTGCCTGTGCCTTAGGTGAGAACTTCGCCATTGCAGTATTGACATTCACATCTTCAATACCTGTAGCAATTACAGTTATTGTTACGCTGTCTGTAGCTGTCTCATCATATATAGCACCAAAGATGATATTGGCATTATCACCTGCAAGTTCCTGAACATAGCTTGCAGCCTCATCTGCTTCAACAAGGCTCATATCACCAGATACGTTGATAATAACGTGTGTAGCACCCTCGATTGTTGTCTCAAGAAGTGGGCTTGTAACAGCCTGCTTAACAGCTTCAATAGCCTTATCATCACCTGTAGCATTACCGATACCGATATGTGCGATACCCTTGTCTGACATAACTGTCTTAACATCTGCAAAGTCAAGGTTGATAAGACCTGGTACATTAATAAGGTCTGTAATACCCTGTACTGCCTGCTGTAATACCTCATCAGCCTTCTTTAAGGCATCTGGCATAGTTGTTCTTCTGTCTACTATCTGAAGAAGCTTGTCATTAGGAATTACAATAAGTGTATCCACGTTCTCCTTAAGCTTCTCAATACCCGATTCTGCATTAGTCATTCTTGTTCTTGCCTCAAATCTGAAAGGCTTAGTAACAACACCAACTGTAAGGATACCCATCTGTTTAGAAATCTTAGCAACAACCGGAGCTGCACCTGTACCAGTTCCGCCGCCCATTCCGCAAGTAACGAATACCATATCCGCACCTTTGATAGCTTCTGTTAATTCTTCAACATTCTCTTCTGCCGCCTTCTCACCAATCTCAGGCTGGGCTCCTGCACCAAGTCCCTTAGTAAGCTTCTCACCTATCTGAATAGCTGTTGGAGCTTTACAGAACTGTAATGCCTGGCTATCTGTATTAATACCAATAAATTCTACCCCGCTTATATTCTCATCTATCATTCTATTAACAGCATTATTACCTGCTCCACCTACGCCGATGACTATAATTCTTGCTGATGAATCTGATTCGTTAATTATTTCTACCAAGGTTGTTGCCTCCTTTAATCAATCCTTATACATTTATCTATAATGATATAATTTTTCGCAATAAATATCAACTGATTTTTTCATTTTATTTCACTAAAAATTGAACTTTAAAGCGTACAATTCTGAATATTTACACATCATTTTAGTGTGTTTTAATTATATTCATCTTTTTTGAATATTATAGATGAACTGTCTTTTGTATAATCCTGCATATACAAAGAACCTTTAAGCCCTGCAAATTTGGTTTCCATCTGTTTTAACTCAAAAAGCTTGTCCGTATAATCATCACTCTTTCCAAGGTATACCTTAACCTCGTCTATATACAATATTACATTGTCCGATGAGTCAAAATATACTTTTGAAACATCAAGATTATACTTATCAAAGCTCTGTGTCAGATCAAGTATGTGCCTGAACACTTCATCATCTCCGACTTCAAGCTTGGAATCAAGCACTATTGAATTAAACTTAAGACCTATTATCTCAGGAACTTTTTCAAAAGTTTCTGTTGAACTTTCAACAACAATACCATCTTTGTCAAAATACATATTACAGCCCATATAACGTATATAACCAATAACTGCCTTTTCATAGACTGTTATGTACATACCTCTTGGCCACTGTATTTCAACATCATATTTCTGAATGAAAGGTATTGTCTTTTTCTTATTGCCAAACAATGTATACAATACAGTGTTTGGTGTGTCATTTCCAAATATTCTGCTTGTCATTTCTTCATTAGAATAATGGGAATTACCCACATATGTTATCTTATCAGTTCTAAATCCAAAATAGACAGCCGCACACGCAGCTATCAGGGCTGCCACAATAATAGATATTATGAACAGCCTTTTTTTCTTTCTCGCCTTTGCCATAACTATCTCTCTAACCTAATCTGACTACTTATATTAAACACAATTCCTAACTCTGCCAGCAGGAACAGACTCGCCGTGCCTCCATAGCTTATAAATGGAAGTGTTACGCCTGTATTAGGAAATACATTGGTTACAACGGCAATATTAACTATTACCTGAATTGCTATATGGGCGAATATTCCAACTGCAAGAAGTGAACCGAACAAATCTGGTGAGTTCTGTGATATATATATAATTCTCCAGAGCATTATTATAAAAAGCATAATAACGCACGCAGCACCAAACAGTCCTAACTCCTCACATATTATTGAAAATATCATATCATTCTGCGACTCTGGTATGAAGCCTAACTTCTGCATACTCTTTCCAAGTCCCTTACCAAAAAGTCCGCCAGAACCTATGGCATAAAGCCCCTGCATAGTCTGATAGCCTTTTCCGTCTATGTACTTTTCAGGGTCTACCCATACTAAAAGTCTTGTAAAACGGAACTTCTTAAACTGGACTCCATTTTCAACAGCCTGCTTAAGCCACTGCCTGCCTGCTATATAGCCTGCCATTATAATTCCGATAATTCCGCCGTGAACCCAGTAATTAGGATATACAACAAATGTCATAACAAACACAATTCCACATACTATGATTGCACTACTTAAGTTAGATGTAATTCCAAAAAGCATAGCCGCCGGAATTACTGCACAGCCCAAAAATATTTTCGCTATCTGTGACAGTTTTTTAATCTTTGTTCCTGACGCACACATCTTAGCCGCCGCCATAATAATAACACTTATCTTAACAAGCTCTGCTGGCTGAAAGCTTATCGGACCAATATATATCCATCTTTTAGCACCGTGGCTTTCACGTCCAAATGGAATAACTGCTAACACCATTAAAAGTGATATAACAAATATCCACGGAGCGGCCTTTTTTAAAATATGGTAATCTACAAATCTTGCTATAAAAAACATACACGCAAAACCTAACAGGTCAAATATAAGCTGTCTTTTAAAATAGTATTCCGGATTGCCATAATTAATCTGCGCTGTGTAAGAACTTGTACTGTATATCATTGTAAGTCCGAAACCTACAATGAATATAAGCACAAACAAAAGACTGTAATCAAAATAGAATCCATTCTTTCTTTTTCTTCTTTTCTTTGCCATAATTAAAGCTCATTGACATATTGCTTGAACATGTCACCTCTCTGTTCATAATTATCAAACATTCCCCAGCTTGCACACGCTGGTGATAATAATACTGCATCACCTTTGTCTGCGCTGGCTGCACATATATCTACTACCTCTTTTAAATCATTAGCAAATACATAGTCCTTAAATCCGTATTTATCACAGGTCTGGGCTATTTTATTAGCAGTCTGGCCTATAAGAACAAGCTTCTTTACCTTGCCCTTGAAGGCTTTTACATACATATCAAATTCAGAGCCTTTATCATAACCACCACCTATTAATATAGTTGGTCTTACCATAGCCTCAATTGCTTTTACAGAAGCTTCCGGATTAGTTCCCTTGGAATCGTTGTAATACCATACATCATTCTTGGTAGCTACATATTCTATTCTGTGTTCTACAGCCTTGAACTTCTTTACCTGCTGTACAATTATGTCATCAGGTATGCCTGCTGCCTTAGTCATTGCTATAGCAGCACATACATTTTCATAGTTATGTGTTCCAAGAAGGTTCATATCGTGTACATTAAGCATAAGCTCATCTGTGGTGCCATCTGTATATCTTATATCATCTCCCTGAACATATGCACCAATCTCAGGCTTTCTCTTGCTTGAGAACCATACAACCTTAGCTGGACACTCACTTCCAAATCTGTATAATTCTTCGTCCTCCATATTAAGGACACACACATCATCCTTTGTCTGGTTCATAGAAATGTTTTCTTTAGTCTTGGAATAACATTCCATTGTATGATGTCTGTTAAGGTGGTCTGGTGTAATGTTAAGTATCGCACTTACAACCGGATGGAACTTGTGTATTGTTTCTAACTGGAAGCTGCTTATCTCTGCTACTGTATAAGAGTCATTACTTGTATTAAGCACTTCTCCCGTATATGAATTACCTATATTTCCAACAACAAATGTCTTCTCATTATAGGCTTTCACTATCTGTCCTACCAAAGCTGTAGTTGTTGTCTTGCCATTAGTACCTGTTATGGCAATTATTCTGCCTTTATCATAATTATATGCAAGTTCTATCTCGCCCCATACTGGAACTTCTGCTTTCTTAAACTGTTCAACAATAGGACTGTCAACCGGAACGCCCGGACTTATTACAAGAAGGTCGACCTGATTAGTTATATCCTCTGGCAGCTTTCCAATAATAATCTTTGCTTTATTGCCTTTAAGTTTCTTTGATATATCTTCCCTTGAAAGCTTTTCGTTACCGTCATATATAATACAGTCTGCACCAGCTTTGTTAAGAAGGTCTATAGCACCGATTCCACTTATTCCAGTACCAACTACCATTACCTTTTTATTATTTAATTCCATAATGTTCCTCCATTACCACGCATATAATACGTTTTTTAAACAACTGTCTTTATTTTACTCTACACCTATCCATCTGTAAAGCGGATAAACACTGTTTTAACGCTTTATTAACGCATTTTCTTACTTGTTATTAAGGTACGGAAGTATATTTTCATATAACTCTCTTATGACCGGTGCTGCAATTGTACCGCCATAATATACCCCTTCTGGCTCATCAATAAGACACATAGCAATAACCTGTGGATTTTCCACACTTGAAAATCCTATAAATGAAGCGATATACTTTCCAGAGCCTCTCGGAAGCTTCTGTGATGTTGCTGTCTTTCCACCTATTGAAAAGCCCTCTATATATGCATTCTTTCCACCGCCTTCCTCAACTACCTGCCTTAATATGTCCCTCATAGTATCACTTGTTGATTTGTCAATTGTGCTCTCAGTTGTAGAATAATAGAACTCATTATAAGTCTGCCCCGAACCATCACTTGTCTTAACTGCAAAATGAGGTGTAACAAGGTTACCACCATTGACAATTGCTGCCGCCGCACGAAGCATCTGGATAGGTGTTATCTGAAATGACTGTCCGAATGACATTGTTGCAAGCTCTACTTCACCAACGTTTTCTTTATTGTGGATAATCGTTGAAGCCTCACCAGCAATATCTATTCCAGTCTTAGACAAAAGTCCAAGCTTGCCGCAGTAATTATAGAAATTATCAACACCTACCCTTCTTCCCCATTCAATAAATGCAGGGTTGCAGGAATTCATAACTGTATGTGTAAAATCCTGTGTTCCATGGCCCGTTGTCTTATGACACCTTATGCGCCTGTCACCAACAAGCGTTGAACCTGAACAGGTATAGGAGTCACTTAAACTTACAACTTTGGTTTCAAGTGCTGCTGTTGCAGTTACCATTTTAAACACTGAACCTGGCTCATAAGTATCATTAATGCAGAAATTTCTCCACATATTATTAAGAAGATCCATTTTATTGCCTGAACTGCCGTCATCTTCCACCTCGTAATTAAGTACATACGGCTCATTAAGATTATATTCAGGCACGTTGACCATTGCATACAACTCTCCATTATTAGGATTCATAACTATTATTGACACCCGCTTAGCATTTTTCTTTGCAAGCGTTGTATATGCTAACTGCTGGGCATATGACTGTATATTCATATCTATGCTTATATATAAATCCTGACCTCTCTGCGGCTCTAACCTTCCCTCTTTTGCATTTTTTATCTCTGTACCCCATGCATCGGTAAGTGTAAGTATCCTGCCATTATTGCCAGCAAGATATACATCATACTTAGCCTCAAGTCCGACTATTCCCTGATTATCACTTCCTGTAAAGCCAAGCACCTTGGAAGCAAGCGTATCATAAGGATAATATCTTTTATAATCCTCATCTACCTTAACTCCGTTTAAGCCGGCTTTCCTTATTACATCACCTGTATCCTTATCAACATTGGTCTTTATAGTTTCAATTGATGATACCTTTTCAACCTTTTTTCTTACAACTGCTTCATCCATGTCAAGATTGTCACAAAGCATTTTAATAACTTCTTCCGGCTTATCTATCTGGCTGTGAATAACGGATATTGTACACACAGTTGTATTGTCAGCAAGAACAACACCATTGGTATCAAGAATTCTTCCACGCATAGCCTTTATAGCTCTCTCCCTCTCGTGAAGTTCTGCTGCACGCACGCTGTAATATTCAGCCTTGATGGTCATTATATATCCCACTCTTACTATCAGTATTGACATAATAAGCACAAGGCTTACTATAACCACCAGGAGCTTCTTTCTATGTCTTGTTCTTACAAAATAACCATATCTCTCATCTTCATTAAGCTTAATTCTTTCTGTCACTAATACAATAACCCCGAATAAACTTACTTATTATTATGAAAGTTTATTCAGGGTTATTCTTATACTTATTATTACTTAACAGCTTAATTAGATGAAGCTGTGCCTGCTGGTATCCCATCAACTGTTAATTCATCAGGACTTGAACTTGTATCCTCATATTCGTCTGAGGCATCCTTGTATACATTCATATATGGAAGAAGCTTTTCAAGTATATTGTGTGTAAGTGTAAGCACATCTGCTGAACTTCCTGATGTTCCTGTAGTTCCATATGGCTCATCAATAACTACATATATTGCAAACTTAGGATTTTCTGCTGGTGCGTGTCCTATAAATGATATAATCCACTTGTTATCCTTTCTATCACCCTTCTGGGCTGTTCCTGTCTTACCAGCAACTGAATATCCTGTAACGCCTGCTTTCTTGGCTGTTCCTTCTTCTACTGTATTCTTAAGATATCTTCTTAAAAGCTTTGATGTTGAAGCTGTAATTGTCTGTCTTACAAGATTAGCCTTATATTCCTTTACAACTTCACCATTGGCTGATTCAATTCTCTTTACAATATGTGGCTGGTAAAGCATACCACCATTAATAATCGAACAATATGCCGCCATCATCTGCATCATATTAACATTAATAGTCTGTCCAAATGAATTACAAGCCGCATCAATAGTTGTCATACGGTCACCATATACGATACCTGTTGTCTCACCTGGAAGATCTATTCCGGTTATCTTTCCAAATCCAAACAATGACTGGTAATATGCAAATCTGCTGTTACCCATCTCAAGTGCAAGATGAATCATATACGGGTTGCAGGAATTCATAAGTGCCTGCTCAACTGTAAGTGAACCATGTGAACCTATTGTACTGAACACATGACACTTTAATTTATAATCAGCTACAGTTTCAAATCCCTTGCATACATATGTATCACCATCCTTTACAACACCTTCCTCCAAAGCTGAGGCTACCGTTACTGGTTTAAATGTTGAACCTGGCTCATAACTTTCTGATACACAATAATTAGTCCATAAAGAATACAGGTTATTTCTGTATTCTTCATCAGACATATCTTTAATCTCCTCATCTGTATACATACCAGTTAATTTTCTTGGATCATTAAGATTAAAGGTTGGATAACTAGCCATTCCAAGTATCTCACCATTAGATGGGTCTGCCACTACTACTGCTGTATTCTTTGAAGGCTTTTCTTCATTATATTCTAATATGCATTTCTCAATAATCGACTGTACATTATAATCAAGTGTTGTAACTATATTATTGCCATCAACAGCATTTTTCTGTGTCTCTGTAACCTCAAGTCCCTCATCTACATAGCTATATGTTGTTCCATTGGTACCAGTTAATTCCTCATCATACTGGCTTTCAATTCCAAGTTCACCACCATTAGTGGCACTCGCAAATCCAACAACATCACTTGCAAATGTTCCAAGAGGATATTTTCTTATATAGCTGTCCTCAAACCATACACCTTTAATATTCTTTCCCTCAGTTGAATCTGCCATAAGATTTTTAAAATCTGCTATCTGATCTGTAGTAAGGTTTGATAAAAGCTTCTGATACCTGCTCTGTGAATTCTCACTCACCTTTTGCTCAAGCTCACTTCTGTTTAAATTAAAATATTTACAAAGAGCTGATAATGTAGGTTCTTTATATTCTCCGTCTGAAAGCATAAGCTTGACATCTAATATAAGATTATATACTCTCTCACTGTATGCAAGCACAGTTCCATCACCAGTTAATATCTGACCTCTCTTATAAGGTAGTTCTGTTGATGTATATGTCTGGTGATCTAACACTGCCTTGGCATATGTCTCTCCGTGTGTATAATTAATTCTGAATACCTGTCCACCTAATGCCATAAGAATTACTACTACCATTACAAGTGCAACCATTCCTTTGGTGTGAACACGTTTAAGCATAACTTTTTTTCTTCTGTACTTATTCTTTTTTAACTGTTCATCGCTTACCATAAGGACCTCTTATTATATTATTTTACCTGAATATTAATTGCTTTCAGGAACATCTTTATACTGCTTTACATATTCGCTCTCTTTAGAATCGTATGTAATAACCTGCTTCTTTTCTGGATACACCATTCCTAATTCATTAACTGCTGTATCATATATAGCATCATAATCTATGCTTGCATTAATATCTGACTCTAATACGTCATTATTCTCCTTTAATGTGCTAAGCTCGCTCTTTAACTCAGCTATCACATCTGAATTAGTCTTAGCTGCTGCCTGAACATTAAGGTACTGATAACATATAAAGAAGACAACTGCAGCAACACTCGCAACTGCAACTGTATACATAAGATTAATCTTATTATTGCGTCTTATCTGCTTCTGTCTCTGCCTTCTTATTTCTCTGTTGATTTCCTTCTGTGTCTGCTGGGATTCATCTGGGGTTTTAAGTGGTTCAGCGATATTTAATTGTCTTACCGCACTACCATATTCATACGGCACTTTGCTTACATTTCTTGAATTTCTTCTGTACTCTGCTCTACTTCTCTTTTCCACTTTACACTACCTCCCATTATACCCTTTCAAATACTCTTAACTTAGAACTCTTTGATCTGCTATTTTCATTAATCTCTTCATCTGTTGGAACTACAGGCTTTCTTGTAATCACCCTGCCCTTCGGTACTTTACCGCACACACACGCAGGAAAGCTTGGTGGACAGGTACAAGGATTCTCGTTATTCCTAAACCTTGTCTTTACTATTCTGTCTTCTAAAGAATGAAATGTTATTATACAAAGTCTTCCTTCTGGCTTAAGCCTGTCAATCATCATATCTATGGAATTCTCTAGCACTTCCAATTCTTTATTAAGTTCAATTCTTATAGCCTGATAAGTTCTCTTAGATGGATGTCCACCTGTCGCCCTTACCTTCATAGGTATAGCTGCCTTTATAATATCGTTAAGCTCAAATGTTGTCTCAATTGGCTTTTCCTGTCTTGCAGCCACTATATGCTTAGCTATATTCTTAGCAAACCTGTCCTCACCATAATCTCTTATTATTCTGTAAAGATCAAATTCGCTGTATTCATTAACAATATCTTTAGCTGTAATCTCCTGTCTTTGATCCATTCTCATATCAAGTGCTGTGTCCACATTATATGTAAACCCTCTGTCAGCCGCATCTAACTGATATGATGAAACACCCAGATCCAGCATAATTCCATCAACTTTATCTATTCCTAACTCATCAAGGACTTTGTCCATATTACAGTAATTATTTCTTACGATTGTAACCCTGTCCATATATGGTTCTAATCTCTTACTTGCTGCCTTTATGGCATCTTCGTCCTGATCTATTCCTATCAATCTTCCACCCTCGGAAAGTCTTTTAGCGATTTCGTATGAATGTCCGCCGCCGCCAAGAGTTCCGTCAACATATATGCCATCGGGTTTAATATTCAATTCATCTACCGTCTCATATAAAAGAACTGACTTATGCTTAAACTCCATACTAATCTCCTTTCCGCCTGCTATATCAGCAATTAATTATATGGTGAATCCCAGACTGTCCATATTCTCTGCGACCTCGTCCATATTGTCATCATAATTGCTTATACTGTCATTCCAGCTTTCTTTACTCCATATCTCTATCCTGCTTCCAACACCTACAAATACTACATCCTTCTGTAACGAAGCAAACTCTCTTAATACAGATGGTATAAGAATTCTTCCCTGCTTGTCTAATTCGACATCTGCTGCTCCTGCAAGAAAGAATCTTGTAAATGTTCTGGCATTCTTATTAGTAAGAGGCAGTGTCTTAAGCTTCTCCTCGAATCTCTGCCACTCTTCATTAGTGTATACAAATAAACAGTTATCAAGTCCCTTAGTGATAATAAAATTATCCCCAAGGCTTTCGCGGAACTTCGCAGGAACGATTATTCTGCCTTTGGCATCTATTGTATGTCCATATTCGCCCATAAACATAGCAATCGTTCCTCCTTTCCCCCACTTGTAACCACTTGCTACCACTTTTCTCCACTTTGAGAACAATTCTATACTGATTTTGTGCAAAATACAAGTGTTTTCCACTAATTTATAAAATTTTTTTAAACTTTTGCACTATATTATGCCCGTAAAATATACAATCATATGTATATACACATAAAAATAGTAATTTTAACACTCACACCATCTGATTGTATGTAATTAGTTGAGCTTTAGGAAAAGATATGTTAAAATACAGGTTGCGTTACTGCGTATATTTACTAAACATAAATCTGCATATGATACACATTTATGTTGGAAATGAGGAGAATATATGAAACTTGGAATAGTTGGTCTTCCTAATGTTGGAAAGAGTACACTTTTTAATTCTTTAACTAAGGCTGGAGCAGAATCAGCCAATTATCCATTCTGTACAATAGACCCTAATGTAGGAATTGTTGCCGTACCAGATGAAAGACTTGATAAGCTTGCAGCACTTTATAATTCAGCAAAGATTACACCTGCCGTTATCGAATTCGTTGATATAGCTGGTCTTGTTAAGGGTGCTTCTAAAGGTGAAGGTCTTGGTAACCAGTTCCTTGCTAATATAAGAGAAGTTGATGCAATCGTTCACGTTGTCAGATGTTTTGAGGACTCTAATATTGTTCACGTTGATGGTTCTGTCAACCCTGTAAGAGATATTGAGACAATCAACCTTGAATTAATCTTTTCTGATATGGAAGTTCTTGAAAGACGTCTTGCTAAGCAGAAGCGTGCTTCCTACAATAATAAGGACATTGCTAAAGAATGTGACCTTATCGAAAGACTTCTTAAGTTCCTTGAGGCTGGTAATCTTGCCAAGAACTTTGAATGTGAAGATGAAGACGAAGAATCATTTATGAGAGAATACAATCTTCTTACAAGCAAACCTGTTATATTTGCTGCAAATGTATCAGAAGATGACCTTGCCGATGATGGTGCTAACAATGAATATGTACAGAGTGTACGTGAATATTCTAAAAAGGATAACTGCGAAGTATTCGTTATATGTGCACAGATTGAACAGGAAATCTCAGAACTTGATGATGATGAAAAGAAAATGTTCTTAGAGGACCTTGGAATTAGTTCTTCTGGTCTTGATAAGCTTATCGCTGCAAGCTACAGAATATTAGGTCTTATAAGTTACTTAACTGCTGGTGAGACAGAGACAAGAGCCTGGACAATAACTAACGGAACTAAAGCTCCTGGTGCTGCAGGTAAAATCCACAGCGATTTCGAGAGAGGCTTTATCAAAGCAGAAGTTGTCAACTATAAGGATTTACTTGACTGTGGCTCTTATACTAAAGCCAAGGAAAAAGGTCTTGTACGTATGGAAGGGAAAGACTATGTTGTTAAAGACGGCGATGTAATATTATTCCGTTTCAACGTATAATAATATTAGTACATTAATAATTATATATTTATAATAATATAAGTTCTACAAGTCAGATAATATAGGATTTGTTCCAACTTCTGAACTTCTGACAAAGAATTATATAAAAGATGGTGGCACGAATTAACGTGTCACCATCTTTTTATCTACAGGACATAATTT
>ENA-ORPF01001241-ORPF01001241.1-human-gut-metagenome-genome-assembly--contig:-NODE-1241-length-21716-cov-2.853793_pt1 | contig 21716 bp, 20 predicted proteins | sample MGYA00242140_ERZ509070 | MGnify/ENA primary metagenome ERZ509070 (study PRJEB26280, sample SAMEA2338713) | human gut metagenome | biome: human gut; feature: human-associated habitat; material: faeces... | reverse complement strand
TCGGCTACAAGAACTTCAAGCTCGTCGGCAAGGCTGACTCTGATTCTTTTGGCCGTCCCGCCACCAAGTGGACCTACACCACCGGCGACAAGGCCACCACCTTCGTTGAGAAGCCCGACGTGTCCTACACCAAGGCTGTTGCTGAGTGCGACGTCGCTCACGATGCCGGTCTGACTGCCGACACTGTACTCCCTGTACGTCAACGGCAAGGTTCAGTCCGCTAAGTACACGGTCAACCTGACCGACACCACCACCAAGCTGGGCGCTCAGGGCCGTCTGGTTGAGGTCTATGACGATACCATCGTCATGATCGACACCTTCCTTGCCAAGGTCACCTATGTTGCTCCCGCGGCTTATGATGTCAATGGCCACCTGCGCACCGATGCTACCATTAAGCTCGATGTCTATGCCACCAAGAACTCCACCGCTGCTACCGCGCTCACCCTCACCAACGGCGAGGATAACTACTCCTACGTCAAGGGTGATTACGTTCTGCTGAACGCCTACACCCTGCCTACCAACGATTCCAAGGTCAGCGGCGCTGTCGCTTACACTGGCACCGAGGGCACTGATTACTATGGCGAGATCGTCGCTAAGGCCGAGTCCTTCACCGGCGCTCAGACCATCATCTACTGGAACAACGAGCAGCACAATGCTGCTGGCACTGTCTATGATGATGCTGTCAAGTTCATCCTCGATGAGGCTGGCAACTCCACCGGGAACCACACCTGGTTCCTCGACCAGTATGGCAACCTCATCGGTAACGTTGAGATCGCTGCTGCTACCAGCTACGGCGTGATCAACTCCATCTGGTGGGTCGGCAACACTGCTGACAGCACTGGCGTTGCCACTGCTAACGTGACCTACATGGACGGCACCACCGCCATTCTCGACATCAGCACCCTCATCTACAATGGTGCTGCCGCCGAGAACCGCAACACTACGTATATCGCTAAGGGCGGCAAGCTGTCCCACAACACCGCTGCCCTTAAGGTCATGTCCGGCGATACCTACAGCACCGCGCCCACGAGCTACTTCTACATCGACGACTATATCGATCAGAACGCCCGTGCCGACAAGACCGGCGCTCAGATCCTGAACGACGATACGTTCCAGTTCACCACTCAGCCCAACGGCACTGTCAAGGCTGTTGAGGTCAGTGGTGCCGGCGCTTACAAGAATCTCCACAGCGAGAACCTGGCTATTTACAAGGACACCCAGATCACCAGCGGCCTTGTTGCCAACTCCAACACTGTGTACCTGATCCGCTCCGGTGATGACACCACTGCCAGCCCGTATACCTTCAAGTCTGTTACCGGCTTCGACAAGATCGACCGTTATCAGAATGATGAGGTCGACTACGTCATGAGCGACGACTTCGCCAAGTATGTCTTCATCAAGGCTGATCCCACCGAGTCCAAGGTCACCAGCGTGTTCTTCTATGCTGGCGAGCAGGCTTCCTTCAACAACGAGACCGGCGTTTGGACCACCCCCGGCTACCTCGACGGTGAGAAGACCGCCATCTATGCTGTCGGCTGGAACAACAGCAACGTGAACACCATCATCGACACGGCCACCGGTCGCGGCAATGCCAACACCATTTACAGTGTCGCTCTGAGCAACGGCTACCTCGACAAGGATTACACGAGCGCCTGGGTGTACACTTCCACCGACCCGATTCGCGCTGCGTCTGTCAATGGTGTCACCTACCCGCTCGCTGCCGCCTATATGAACCGCAAGCGCATCCCCTACTCCACCGTATGGCCCAGCATGGAGGGCTGTGAGGTCCATTCGATGTCGATGGAGTTCCTGGCCTGGCCCTGGGCCGAGGGCTTCTTTGGCAAGGATGCCCGCAAGTTCCGCTACAGCCATCTGGCCGGGGCATTGACGTTCATCCCGTATGGCACGATGGTCGACCATTTCCAGCACATCGTCTATGAAAAGCCGGACATGACCCCCGCACAGCGCCACGCCGTCTGGCGGGAACTGACCGGCGTTTATATGCCCTGGGTCCGGCTGGACGGAGAAATCCCCTTCTATGCCGAGGGCGAGGCATGGCAGCGCCAGCACCACATTTATTCCAGTCCCTTCTATTATATAGATTACTGCCTGGCACAGACGGTTTCGCTCTCTTTCTTTGCAAAGATTCAGAAAAATCTGTCCGATGCTTTCAGAACCTATATGGCCTACACGGTGCAGGGCGGCAGCCGGGTCTTTACCGAACTGCTTCAAAACGCCGGACTGGATACGCCCTTTGATGAAAAATGTCTGCGGGAAGTGGCGGGCGCGGCGCACGACTTTCTGGCCGGTTTTGACCTGAGCGGCATCGACTGATTTCCCCTTTCCCCGATAAATTGTTAAAACCCGGCGAATTTTCTTGCAACTTTCCTTTTTAAAAATGCAAAAAAGAAAAGAAAAGTGCAGTTCTTCGCCGGGTCATTTCTCATTTTTATTTGGTATTTGAACAATGAATTTGAAAAAAGGCATTGACAAACCTGCAAAAAAATGATATTATGAATTATCCGTAAACAAACGGATGTGTCAAGGGTTGCCCTTTACATAAATAAATCAGGAGGAAAAAGCAAAATGAAAGCTATCAAAATCCTTTCATTGGTAATGGCCTTCTTCTGACGCTGACCGCTCTCGTTTCCTGCAAGAAACAGGAGATTGATCTGTCGGACGCCGTTACCCGCGAGGACTTTACTTCGGTCTATGACAAGATCGGCAGCAAGGTCACGATTGACATGGTGACCGAGGACGAGAACGGCTTCGCGTTCGTCACGGTCGACGGCAAGAAGTATGAGCTCGGCATGGACTTCCTGTCCATGGCCATGGTGTACAACACCCAGGTTCCGGCCGGCAGCACCAAGTACAAAACGCAGGAAGATGTCTTCAACCAGTGGTGGAAGCTCTACATCCAGCGTTGGAACTATCTGGCGCCCGAAGTGCCGCTGTACTCCAACCAGTACTTTGACCTCTACAACGCTAAAATCCAGAACTTTGTAACCACGCCTTACTGGAATGTTGAGAAAGCCCTCGTCGCTGCCACGCTCTCCAGCGGGGAATCCATCGTTGTGGGCGACTCCACCGACCTGTCCGGCGCTTTCCGCAACGCCGGCTGGGGCAAATCCTCTCCCGGTGCTTCCGATCTGGCCATCCAGAATCTGACCAGCGGTTATGAGACCGTGGAGACCGGCAAAGACGGTTCCTACCATTATAACATGAAGGTGCTGGACGGCGAACCTGTCAAAGTCATCAACGAGGACGGCACCGTCACCTTCACCCTCAAGATCCAGAGCGGAAAGGTCTTCTCGGACGGCTCTGCCATCACCGCGAAGCACTATATTGCCAGTATTCTGGCCAACAGCACGGCTGTTTCCAAAGCTGCCGGTGCAACCGGCAACGCAGGTCTGCAGATCGAAGGCTTCGCGGCTTTCGCCAAGAGTGCAAACGGCAAGGACGCCGACGGCAAGAAGGTCTACTTCTCCGGCGTCAAGCTCATCGATGACAACACCTTCGCTGTGACCTACAGCGCGGACTATGCCAACTACTACTATGACATCATGCTGGTTGACTTCTTGCCCTCTCCGCTTGCCCTTTACCTGGGCAGCACCGGCGATGTCGTGGTCGATCCCGAGACCAAGGCCTGCGGCCTGAATGACGCTTTCTACGAAATGACCGGCGAGGGCGATGCCAAGACCTATGCCCGCGCCGCCGAGATCAAGGCCAATTTGAAGTGGAACTCTGCGCTCCCCTACTCCGGCCCTTATATCGTCAAGAACTATAACGAAAGCGCCCGCATCGCCACACTGGAACTGAATGACAAGTACGAAGGCGACATCCGCGGCAAGGCTACCATCAAGACCATCACCTATATCAAGGTTGAGCAAGAGACTCAGCTCAACAAGTTCAAGGCCGGCGAAGTGGATGTGCTGAGCGGCATCACCGGTGACACCGAGACCAAGGCTGCGCTCAAAGCCGTGGAAGAAAAACCCGCCGAGTGCAAAGAGACCCACTATGACCGCGCTGGCTACGGTAAGCTCGGCTTCCGTTGCGACTTTGGCCCGACCATGTTCACCAGCGTCCGTCAGGCCATCATGTACACAATCAACCGCAACGAATTTGCGCAGAACTTCACGGGCGGCTACGGCTCCGTGGTGCACGGTCCTTATTACGAGGGCTATTCCGCTTTCAAAGCCGTGAAAGATGAAATCAAGCTGAATCCCTACACCTTCTCGGTGGATTCCGCCATTAAAGTTCTGGAAAAAGACGGCTGGATCTATAACGCCAAGGGCAAAGAATTCAACGCCAGCAAGGACACCGTCCGCTACAGAAAGCTCTCCGGTTATGAGTTGACCGCCGCCAACCTCGAGTTCAAGAGCACCGACGGCAAGTACAGAACCGTGAAGATCGACGGCGAATACTATATGCCGCTTTGCATCAACTACTACGGCACTCAGCCCAACCCCGTGACCGACCTGCTCCTCACGGCATGGGCCAATGCCGATGCGCCCAAGCAGATCGGTATGTATGTGGTTTACACCTCTACCGATTTCAACACCGGTCTGTACGCCGAGTTGTCTCACGGTGAAGGCGACGGTTGGGACGGCGTGTGGAAACTCAACGCCATCAACTTTGCCACCGGCTTTACCAGCGCGGCCTATGACTACGCCTTTAACTGGTCCGCAAACCCCGACTTCTATGACAACTACAGCATAGCTTATCTGATGGACGAGGCCGACTTCTGGAGCACCTACCAGTAATCGCACGGCAAAGTAAAAACTGAAAACGGAAAGGGGCGCGCCCCTTTCCATCCACCGGATGCCATCCGGTGGAAGAAGCCGTCACCGTGCCCGCAAAAGACACGGTGACGGCTTTCACTGCATTTATCAAGCTTTTTATTTCGTCCGTCCGGGGCGATAGACAGGGAGAAAAATATGGGAAAGTACATCATAAAGCGTACTCTCTATATCTTACTCGTGTTCTTGATTCTCTCCTTTATGCTGTTTATGATTTACAATATGCTTCCCGTGGACAAAGCGGCAACCGATGCCAAGGAAGCAGTGAAGGCGAGCAAGGGTAAGCTGAATTACGAGGAACAGTACCGCTTTTATTCCGAACGCTACGGTACAAACGGAAACAAACTGGAGCGCTATGCCCGCTGGATAGGCTTTTATCCTTATGCCGACGGCAGCTTCAACGGGTTGCTGCAAGGCAATTTCGGCCAATCCAATCAATATGGGAAACCCGTTGTCGAGATCATCAAAGAACCGATGAAGAACACCATCTTCATCAATATTTTTGCAACCGTCCTGGCGTTGGGTATCACCATCCCGCTGGGCATTTTCTGCGCCGTCAAGCGCGGTAGCAAGCGGGATATCGGTGTTCAGGTCGGTACCATTGTCGGTTACAGCCTGCCGACTTTTATCATTGCCATTCTTTTCATGTGGCTGTTTTCTGTAACTTTGCATATATTTCCGGTCTCCGGCATGGAAACGGCCGGCAGTCTGGATTGGTCCAAATGGGCGCGCTTCTGGGACAAGATGTATCACCTGGCCCTGCCGCTCATTGTCATGACTTTTTGTTCTTTGGGCGGCATGACGCGTTATGTCCGCGCTTCCATGATCGAGGCTCTGTCACTGGATTGCATCCGCACCGCGCGGGCCAAGGGCCTGCGGGAAAAGGTCGTGGTTTATTCTCACGCCTGGCGCAACGCCCTCATTCCGATCGTCACGCTGGTGGTCGGATGGTTTCTGGGCATTTTCTCCGGCTCGCTGATGATTGAAAACATCTTTTCTCTCAACGGCATCGGTCGGGTCTACTATGACGCCCTCACCGTCAAGGACAACGAGGTGGTGCTGGCGCTTCAGATGTTCTACATCATCATTTCCCTTCTGGGGAACTTGCTCATCGACATCATTTACGGCTTCGTGGATCCCCGTATCCGCGTAAACAAATAAGGAGGTTTTTATGGAAAACAATGAAAAGAAAACCTCCGGATTTCTCCGGAAGACGGGTGCCTTTTTCGCGGGACTCGGAAAAACCGTGTGGCGTTGGATACGGCGTATGGTGCTGGGTGCCAGCAAAGATCTGGCCGCCGATGAAAATGACATTTTCGCGGTGGAAAAGCTGGAAAGCCCCTCCCGGATGGCTGTTAAAACTTTCTTCAGACGCAAACTGGCCGTGGCGGCCCTCTGCGTGCTGATCCTCCTTTTCCTGTTCGTCTTTATCGGGCCGCTGTTTGTTCCGATGGATGTCAACTTTACCGACACCAACCAGGGTAACATTGCCCCCAATCTTTCCATGCGTTCGGTCCCCGGAAAGCTGAAAAAGCAGATCGCCTACATCGACGGTTATGCCAATTTTACGCTCGGTGTAAGCAAGGATCACACACTGTATGCCTGGGGATATACCAAAAACGCATTGACCAAAGCCGACTATGCCGATTTTCCGAAAGAGATCCAGAAAGGCAATGTTTTCGCCGTCTCCACCGGCACTGACCACGCCATTGCCATTACGACGGACGGCAAGCTGGTCGGTTGGGGCAACAATACCCGTGCGCAGTACGGGCGCAACGATTCCCTCAACGAGGATGACCCGGTCATTTTCTGGCCGGAAGAACTGGTGGCAAACGGTCTGGACACCTCCAAGGTCCAGCAGCTGGTCTGCGGCTATCAGGTTTCGGCACTGGTTTATGACGGTCATCTTTATATGTGGGGCAACGCCAACGCCTGCTCCAATATGCGCGCCGCCATGCGGGGCCCGGACGGAAACGGCTATGACGGCGTCAAAAAAGTATCCCTCACCAATTACTATGTCACGCTCCTCATGGAGGATGGCAGCATCGTTTCCCCCGACAACATTCTGAAACCGGAATCTGCACAGTCCTCCCGCGGCCAGTCGGTGCGCCTGCTTTCTTACCTGGAGACCAAGAAAGTAAAAGATATTGATGCCAGCAACAACTGCTTTGCCTTTGTCACCGAAGACGGCGAAGTGCTTGTACAGGGCGCCTCCAAATACGGCGAGGCCAAATGCAGCCTTCCCGCCGGTGAAAAAGCCGTGAAGATCACAGCCGGCGCGTTCCACTTTGCGGTGCTGACCGAATCCGGAAAGGCCTACGCCTGGGGTGCCAACGATAAAGGACAGTGTAAGGTCAACGGCAAGGAATGTGCCGATGTGTTTGCCGGCGCTTATCAGACCTATCTGGTGGACAATGAGGGCAAGCTCATCAAATCCGTGGGGCTTCGCGGCTATCCCTTCGGCACAGACAACCGCGGCCGCGATACCTTTACGCGCATCGTGCACGGCGGCAAAATGACCATGACCATCGGTGCGGTGGCCGTCATCGTCTCCACTGTGATCGCCATCATCATCGGTTGTCTTTCCGGTTATTTCGGCGGTTGGGTGGATATGCTCCTTATGCGCGTCACCGAGATCTTTTCTGCCATTCCCTTCCTGCCGTTTGCCATGCTTCTTTCCTACATTCTTTCCACCCGACCCATCGGCGAGACCATGCGGATATTTATCATCATGCTGATCCTCGGTCTCCTTTCCTGGACCGGATTGGCCCGGATGATTCGCGGACAGGTGCTGGCCGAGCGTGAAAAAGAATTCGTGCTGGCGGCCAAAGCCATGGGCATCAAGGAAAAACGCATTGCCTTCAAGCACATCCTGCCCAATGTCATTTCGGTCATACTGGTCAGCATGACGCTGGATTTTGCCGGATGCCTGCTTACCGAATCCTCGCTTTCCTATCTCGGATTCGGCGTTCAGCAGCCGCGCCCGACCTGGGGCAATATGCTCAACGGTGCCAACAACTCCACCGTCATCCAGACCTACTGGTGGCAGTGGTTCTTCCCGGCTCTTTTCCTCTCAATTGCCACCATCAGCATCAACATCATCGGCGACACGCTCCGGGATGTCCTTGACCCCCGCAGCAGTCAGGAAAAGTGAGAGGAGGAACTGTTATTATGGCATTACTTGAAATCAAAAACCTTCACACTTGCTTCAAGACCCGCAAGGGCATTGTCCGCGCGGTCAATGATGTTTCCTACAAACTGGACGAACAGCGCACCATCGGTATCGTGGGCGAATCCGGCTCGGGCAAATCGGTCTCGGCCATGAGTATTCTCCGGCTGTTGGACGGAAACGGCTATATCTCGGATGGTGAAATCCTCTTTGAGGGCAAGGATCTGACCAAGATCCCGCTTCAGGAGATGTATGACATCCGCGGCAACAAAATTTCGGTCATTTTCCAGGAGCCGATGACCTCGCTCAACCCGGTCTTCTCCATCGGTCGCCAGCTGGCGGAACCTTTTATGATCCATCAGCATCTCAAAAAGAAGGCGGCCATGGCCCACGCAGTGGAAATGCTGCAAAGCGTGCAGATTCCGAACCCGGAAGCAGTCATGCGGCAATATCCGCACCAGCTTTCCGGCGGTATGCGCCAGCGCGTGATGATTGCCATTGCGCTGGCCTGCCGGCCGAAGATCCTCATTGCAGACGAGCCGACCACCGCGCTGGATGTGACCATTCAGGCGCAGATCCTGCGTTTGATGAACGATCTTCAGCGTGAAAACGGCACTTCCATCATTTTCATCACGCATGACCTTGGCGTCATCAATGAAATGGCGGACGATGTGGTGGTCATGTATTGCGGACAGGTGGTGGAGCAGGCCTCGGCCCGCACCATTTTCACCGACTGTGAAAAGAGCCACCCCTACACCGAGGGGCTCATGTTCTCCATCCCCCGTATTGACAACATCACGCATAAACTGGAGCCAATCCCTGGCACAGTCCCGCACCCGCTGGCACTGCCCAAGGGCTGTAAGTTCGCGCCGCGGTGCAAATACTGCACGCAAAAGTGTATCGACGAAGAACCCAAACTGCAAGATGTCGGCAACGGTCAGCTGATCCGTTGCTTCTATCCCGAAAAGGAGGTGCGCCGCAGTGAAGAACACAGATGTATTACTGTCCATCACGAATCTTAAAAAATACTTCCCCGTGGCCAAGTCCTCCATTTTTCAGCGCGAACAGTTTTATGTGAAAGCCAACGAGGACATCACGCTGAACATTCACCGCGGCGAGACCATCGGCATCGTCGGCGAGTCGGGATGCGGCAAATCCACACTGGGTCGCGTGCTGTTGCAACTCTATGAACAGACCGCAGGTACCACCATGTATTACGGCCGTTCCCTCTCCTCTCTGGCGCCCGCTTATGTCATGGATACGCTTCGGCATGCCGACAAATATCTCTCTCGGCTCCGGCACAAAGAAGCGCATGCAGCGGCCATGACCCAGAAATGCGAAGAGCTGGGCGAAAACGCTTCTTTCTTCGATCATCAGCGGAAAAATCTGGCCGTGGCCGATGCGCAGACCGCACTTTCGCACATTGCCAAACTGTTGGGCGGCTTTATGGTGGCGGATACCAAGGAAGGATCGGCTCTGCTTTACAAAAAAGCCGAATTGGACGCCAAAAAGTTGACCGTTGAAACCGAAATTCAGGATTTCCGGCTGGAACTGGAAACGCTGGATGCCGACATAGCTAAAAACGAAAACGAAAAAAAGCTGCCCGCACTGAACCGCAAAAAAGCAAAAATTTCGGCAATGCTCCAAAAGCTGGAGGCGCAATCCGCGGCTCTTGACGAGCAGACTGTAAAGGCCGTGGCGGAAATTGAGGCATTGCGTGAAAAACACCGGGGCGAAGAAGAATTTGCGCGCTATGAAGCCATGCTGGACGACGGCATCGACCTCTCGCGCCTCAAATATTCCGAAATGCGCCTGCTGCGCCGGGATCTTCAGATCATTTTTCAGGATCCCTATTCCTCGCTCAATCCCCGCATGACCATCGGCCAGATCATCGAAGAAGGCCTGGTGACGCATAAGTTTTTCAAGCACGGCTCGCCCAAAATGAAGGAGTATATCCTGAATGTCATGCGGCAGTGCGGCCTGCAGGACTATATGCTTCACCGCTATCCGCATCAGTTTTCCGGCGGTCAGCGTCAGCGTGTCTCCATCGCACGGGCATTGGCCGTAAAACCGCAGTTCGTCGTGTGCGACGAATGTGTTTCGGCGCTGGATGTATCCATTCAGTCACAGATCATCAACCTGCTTCAGGAACTTAAGGAAAAAGAACACCTCACCTATATGTTCATTTCACATGACCTTTCTGTGGTGCGCTACATTTCCGACCGCATCTGCGTTATGTATCTGGGAAATATCGTAGAACTGGCCGATGCCAAGACCATCTTCGAGGACCCCAGACATCCCTATACGGTTGCGCTTCTTTCTTCCATCCCGACCACCGATATGGAGAGCCTGAAAAAAGATCGGATCCTGCTGGAAGGCAATATCCCCTCCCCCATCAGACCTCCGGAAGGGTGTAAATTCCACACCCGTTGCTACATGGCCTGCGACAAATGCAAACGCGTTCCGCCTCCGCTGACCGAGGTAGAGCCCGGCCATTTCCTTGCCTGCCATTTCCCGGAAAGGAAGATGGACGAAAACGGGAACTATCTTTTCGAGCTTCCCAAAACCGAAAAGAAATCCATGAAAATTCACTTTGAGGACGAAGAATGATCTGGCGGCGTCTGAAAAAAGGAGACCCCAAAAAGGCCGAAGAAATCAAAAAGGCGCTTGAAGAGCGGCCGGACAAAGGAAAAGACACGCTTGCGCTTCTCCTTTCCGCTTTTCTCACCATTGCCCTCCCTGCCATCCTCATTCTGGTGGCCTTCGGCCTTCTCATTCTCTTCCTTTTCGGCGGATTTTCCTAAAGACAAAAAAGAACAGGACGGCTTTTGCCGTCCTGTTCTTTTTGCGATATTGCGGATAAAAGGTGTCTAAACAGGGGTAATTGCGAACAAAAGGTGTCTACCAATTCTTCCATTCGCTGAATCCGTGGTATGCTGCCATGCCGCTTGCAATTGATATAAACAGCGATATTATGCCCCAACCGATTGTGCCGCCATTCGTCCAGTCTACGATCGTCCAAATGAAAAATCCTGTGCATGCAATTAAACTGAATATCGTTGCTGCCTTGTTGTCCCGCACTTCGGTCGCTGGGTTCTTTGCGTAATTTATTTGGTGCTACACTCTTCCTATGAAAGGTAGCGGATCACATTGATATGGAACATCGACATAAAAATCGTATACTTCGTTGCTTTTGGTAATGACCTGTATCCTATGGCGCTGTTCTTTTATCTTTGCTGCATCGAGACAGACGATGGAAACGATGTCTACCAAATTGATATCTATTATTATTTCTTCGTTGTTGATACCGAAGACCGCCAGCAGCTTTTTTCGATTGTCATCCAGCACCAATCGAAAACCATATCTCTGTTTTATAAATTTTTCGCAGTATTCGGGTCCGCTCGTAATGCGTACCATAAACAACGCCTGCTGCAGCATTCGCGTTGTTATAAAAGGATTTGTGCTTGTTGGTATGATGCCATTTCATCCTCTCAATCTGCATATGGATCGAACGGAACCCACTCTATCTGGCGGAGGTCGTCATACTCTGCGCGAGTGAGCTTTTTGCTTTGCTTCTTGGGCTGTACCTGCGTTGCTGCTTTTTTCTTCGTGGGAGATTTCTTTTTATTTGTAGCTGGCTTTTTCTTTGTGTTGTTATTTTCTATGTTTTTCCTCCAACGGTGTTATTTCCCTTATTATATCACAACTCTGCGTTTCTTACAACCCTTCTTGGTGATGTTTATGTAAAACTTACGCCCATGCTTGCCAAGCTAGCGATAGCGCCGATAATCGACACAACGAGGTAAAGCACCTTGCCGCCTCGCGCACCAAACCAGATGCCGAAGCCCGATGCCACCATCATGATCGCGCCTGTGATGAAATAGGGCGATGTAACGTATTCCTCAACCGCATATTTGATACCTTCCCAGATCCAAGGGAAAAATGCGACGATCATCTGCCAGATGCCGTCCACCACTGCTCCGAGTGCGCCCCATCCGCAGAAGACCACGATCAGCACAGCAAGCGCGCTGACCTTAAAAATGGCTTTGCTCAATTATTTCCTCCTTTTTCAAATAGTGATGCTGCCTGCTTCTTTCCCATCAATAGCAAAGGTGAACAGCGTACCCTTGCACACTGCTGCGAAGTATCCGCTCTTTTCGTACTCCGCTGCGTAATTCTTTTCGATGATATCCAGCGTCTCGCGCAGCTTTAACATAGCAGCGAATTCGTGCTTGCAGTTGTAGCTGCAGTAGCAACCGCAAATGAGCCTGCTGATCATTCCGTTCTTGTATTCGAACTCTACCTCGTAGTTTTCGGTGCCTTCCACGATGGCATATCCGCTGGTGCCGTCAATACTTATGTACCGCACTCTGTTTTCCATGTAGTATTCGTGTCCGCGCTCTGCTACATCGTGACTGATCTTCATGTCCTTGAGACTGTCGAGCGCGAATGCATCCTCGTCGCTGCTGCCGCTCACGTACTCATCATCCTCCGCGTCGGGTGCCTTATACCATGTGCGCACCTTTGCCTGCGGTAATGCGTCGCGGTCAAATGTAACGAAGTGTGATCCTGCCAAATGGAATGTGCCATGTACCTCGGTATCCACCAGTGCTATGACGCGCTGATACTTGGATAGCTTGATCTTGAAGTTGTATGCCACATCCACAACGCGACCGCGCAAGCCCTCCAGCTTACCGTCTACATAAACGAGGTCGCCACGACGAAGGTCGAACTTGTCATTGAAGTATGCCAACGTCATATTGCGCATCGGGAAATGTATCTGTACCACAGACTTCACGGGTGCTTGGCTGCGTGGTGCTGTGATCACGGGTGCTGATTCAATTGTGTCTTCTTCGGATATTGCCGCCGCAAAGCCTATCTTGTACTTCATTTGTTTCCTCCTTGGGGCATATTTTATCACGTTTACATTATACCATACTTTTCGCCATTTGTCATTATACTTTTCGCCTTCCTCAAGAAAGACGAACGATTTCGTACACCTTGAACGCAAAAAAAGCCCTCGACCGTGGCGCTGTCCACTGCCGAGGGCTTGCTTTATGCTGCTTCGTATACAAGTCTCCTACACGAGAAAAACTGCTTATATTGTTGAAAAGCGGACCTTAAAAAATATGTGGATAACGATTGTTAATATAGTAGTAGTTCACCAATGCGGGAGTATCGTCCACAAACTCTGAATACACTATTTCGCGGTCTTTATCTCCGTTGCCACCACCAAAATTATACACTTGGAAAAACGATGGAACGGGAAGCTTTTTATCATGTACGGGTATGTATTTCATATTGATCCTCCTATTTTAAGTTGGCTTCTTTGATAAACTGATCTAATTCTTGCTCTTTTATCATCATCTGTTCGAACATTTCGTTTAATGCTGCGATGATATCAGCCTCACTCGAAGCGGTATCGTATGTGATGGCCTTTGCAGAACACAATGTTTTCCACTCCCAGTCCGGCTTTGATTTCCTCGGCTGGTAAAAATCAATTAGCGTTTCCATGGGCTTGACTGCGCCTGCGGGTATATTTACTCCGCTTAACATCAGTTGTAAATTAAAGCGATCCCTTTTATTGTGTATTTCATAAAAATAGAAATTACTGCAGTTCCATCCACTTTTGCTACCTTCTTGTGGTGGCAAAATGCTATCTATTGCTGGCGTGGTAAATCGAATGAATGAATCATTGGAATGTGAAGGATCGAATCCTATTTTTCCAAGGTTGCGCATTTCCTCGCACCATGAACGGAAAAGTTCTGCCGTCGTCGACAGCGACGAATCACCGCGCGTAGTTGTCGATGCTACTGCGGGAAGGTTGCTTTGCGGCAATTCTGGGATCTCCGCGCGATCCTCATTTGCGAATGTTACAAAGATGAGCGCGTTCTTCCATTCCTCCGTCAAATTCAACTGCCATCTGGTTTCCATAAAACCTATGAGTTTCTTTGTTCTCGCATAGATTGTTTTTGGTGTCCAGTCAGCCAGTCGTGCGACTTCCAGCTCGGAGTGCGATCCGTCATCGTATCCGCGTCTGCCGTCGTTCTTTGCATGCTTCTTATCATCGAAACTGTCGTTTTGGAGAGCAATATTGATGCTTAACGAAAGCGGCAGTAAGTTACCCAGTGCACCGGTCATTGCCGTGATTTCGTTCTCGTTGAACTGACGGAACATATTTCTCCAATAGTATTTCGTCGGCTTCTGTGGCAAAATATGCTCTATGGAAGTTTTATTATCTTCGGATTTTACGAACTGTTCCCATGTAATTTTCTTTATGCCGCTGCCTTCGTACAATGAGTACTCATACTCATAGAGGAAGTAATACAGCTGCTTGCCCCAGGCGTAGTATCCATCACCGTCTGCAAACCATCTGCCAACCTTTGTGACAAAGTTTGGAATTGCATACGGGATATTTGCATCCGCCGAATCGTTAAGGGCTTTGGTGATTTCTGCAATGTTCTTCTCGCCCCGTAGAAGCTCTCTGGCTGCTCGGTAATATTCGCTGTTCGAATATGTCGAATTGTAACCGCCAAGTCTAAAGCAAATGAATGTGAAACGCTCGATTGCTTTGAATAATTTTACGCGATCGGAAGCAGATATGTGCTGCTGGCTGATAGCTGCTGCGACAAGCGGACGGAAATAACCAATGCCTATGCGGTTGAGCCTGTCAATGTACAGCTGCTCATCTTCGGTTAAATCGTTGTTCTTTTCGTAGGGGAAGTATGAGTCGTACCAGTGTTTTGCCAGTGATTTTAAGCTATCGACATATCTCAAAATTTCTGCTGGCTTGAGCTTACCAGTATCGGTTTCGTCATCGACCTCTGCTGCTTCTACCGTCGCTTCGACAGTGTCGTCTGGCATATCGATAGAATCAGCGTCTTCTTCGATCACCGGCTTCTTCTCAAAAATATTTTTGGAGGAGAATTTCGTTAAAAGGAATCGAATGTATGCGTCGCCCGTATTTCTGGTGTACTTGAAATACATGAGCCAATGCGCTCGAAGGTACTCATCGTCCGACAATGGCGTCCGTATGTTTCTTCCGAGCTGGTAATATACCTCTTTCCATGCGTCATTAATTTGCTGGCGCAGATGCTCCTTGTCGGTTTCGTCGCAAATTTCATCGGAATAAAGCGTTGTGAGATAAATCAATCTGTTTTTGAGAAGCTCCAAATTTGTGAGCTTTTTTCCACGATTGTTCATTGTTTCAAACGCTACAAAAACATCGTAGTCATCGTCTATCTCATGAATGTTGAACATTAAGTGCTGCGTCAGTTTAAGGTACAACTTGTCTATGCCAGACAGCCCCTCGGCTTCATACAACGCTCTCAAATTGTCTGCAAAGAATTTCTTTGCTGCTTTTAAGTTTTTCGTGTAGTATGTTTCTTGTACCGATCCGCAGTTAGGTTCATTGAAAACTTTATATCGCAAATATTCTGCGCTGGGGTTGTCGGTTTCGTAACTGAACAGATATGTGGTAATATAATTGGAAGGCGGTCTTTTTTGGCAAATGTATTTTTCGCGTACCGCATCAAGCCGGTCATAGCCAAGTACAGCGGAACTCGGATCAGCCTTGTATTCCGATGTTTCAGTTATGAACGCGACCAGCTCGTTAATCAAAACGACGAATGTTGTAAGACGCTGCTGCCCATCAACGATGTGGCAGGCTTTGTATCCTTTGTCTACCATCCAAACGTCATTACCCCAGCTGGTGATATCTTTTCGCTTCAAGGGCTTTAGTGATAGCAAACCAGTGTAGTGGTTGCGTCCTTCTTGTAGATTCATTACATCGTCCCAGAAATCCACGAGCTGCGGCATCTGCCAGGCATAGCCGCGCTGATAGTCGGGAATTCGAAAAAGTCGATTTTGGAATATTTCCGATAATGATTGCAATTCGTTTGCCATCTGCCTATCACTCCTTCTTCATAGTTTCAAACTCTGCTGCGAGTTTGGCGGGCGAAAGAATTTTCATGTTTCCTCCAAACTGGAACAACCATCCCCAAAATGTCGGTGCGATCTGTATCTTGACTGTTGCCTGTATGGTATCTGCTCCAGTCCGTTCCATTTTAATTCCTTCACCAAACTTGTCGTACACCGATCCTATCAACTTTTCTGTGAATTGCAATGTAACCTCGATCGGTTCGCCTCTGTACATTTTGAAAGCCTGCTCGGTGTATTCGCATACATCCTCACGAAGCGAAATTGCGACATCGGTGATTGGTTCGTCGATGATCTCGACGCCACTCATTCTGTCCACACGGTAATTTGATGTGCTGCCGTGGCGGGAGCTGTAGCACACCAAATAGTAGTTGTCTTCGTTAAATACCAACGCGATCGGCTCCACAACGTAATGATGTCCTTTGAGTCGGTACACTCGTTCACCGTTCTCGTTTAAATCGTGATAATAGAAAATGACTTTCTTTTGTTGCTGGATTGCTTCTTCCAGAAACCCAACATTATAATAAATTGATTCGTTGCTGTGTTTGCGGGTATTGAAACACACCAAATTATCCTTGAGTATCTGCGCGCGGTTACTTCCACCGAGGTCTGCTATCTTGTCAATTAACTCTGCACTCTTCTTTTCAGTTATGAAGCTTGCTGCCTGTACCGCGTCGATAAGCACTTTGAGTTCTGGCACGGCAAAACTGCGGTCTTCCACGTAGTATGCCTTTTCGTGACCGACCATTGTCGACATGACCTCATAACCGTTGTCGTTCAAAACCTTGATATCGCGGGACAAAGTTCTGCGATCGCAGGGAACACCACGCGCCGCAAGCTTTTCGCAAACGACCGATGCCAGCATTGGATGCTGCTCATCCGTCTCTTGACGAAACAGCTCCATGAGCTTTAACAATTTGATTTTATGACCGTTTTCCGTTCCCATGATAGTGCCTCCGTCCGTGTTCACCAAAAATGGTTATAATTATACTCTTATAGTATAGCACAAAATCGAGGAGCTGTAAAGGAAAAGACGTACTTTTTCGTCCTTCTTTTAGTTCAAATCCTACTGTCCGCACCTATTTTTATCTTTTTGCAGGGTATAAAACGAAAATAAGGTGAACTCCTTTTGCGCTCCTGCGGGCAAAAAAATAAGAGCCGCAGCAGCCTTGATGACTGCTCCGACTCGCATTTTGCCTTTGTTTTGCTGGATTTCGCCCGAAAACGCCCCTAAAAGACGAAAAAAACGAACTTTCATCTGGTAGACAAAAGTTCGTTTTTTTATGGCAGGGGCAGAAGGATTTGAACCCACGACCCTTGGTTTTGGAGACCAGTACTCTACCAGCTGAGCTATACCCCTGTGTAACGGGGCTATTATACCATATACCGTTGGCTTTTTCAAGGGCTTTTCAAAAAATTGTGAAAAATCTTTGAGAAAAAATGCTTTTCTATCGGTTTTTCTATTGACAGATAAAGTAAAAACTGCTATAATGTTAATTACCTCTGTGAGCGGGCTTTTTTGTCGTACCTGTGCGCCAACCCGAAAGGGACAGGCCGGTACCGCCGAGAGGGAGGTACGGGACAACGCCGTTGTCCAATAATTTATAATGGGAGGTGCCGAAAAACATGGCGAATGATGCAAGAGTCAAAATTACGCTGGTTTGCACCGAGTGCAAGCAGAGAAATTATGACACAAAGAAAAACAAGAAGAATGACCCGGATCGGTTGGAACTGAATAAGTACTGCCGTTTCTGCAAAAAGCACACTCTTCACAGAGAATCCAAATAAGGTAGAAAGGAAGACAGAGCAATGAAAACCATGAAAAGCATTGGCCTTGTTCTTGCGTGTCTTGCCCTTAGTGTTCTCTCCTTTTTCAGCGTAGCCGCTGAAGAGGGCGCCGAAAACGCTTCCAAAGGTCTTTCCACCGGTGCGCTGGTATCCCTGATTATCGCCGGCGTAGTGCTGGTCGCGGTCGTAGTGCTGTGTGTGATCCGCCGTGAAAAACTGAAAGAATCCCTGCGGGCCTATAGGCGTGAAATGAAAAACATCACCTGGTATCCCTGGAAATCGGTCTGGCGCAACACGGTTCTGGTCGTGGTTGTGGTGCTGGTCGCGGCACTGCTGATCGGTCTTCTGGATATCGCGTTCTTTGAAGGGCAGTATCTGCTGACCGGCAAGGGCGTTCATTTCTTCGGTGGGAACTGATGAGCAATATCAACGAAATGAATGTAGGTCCGAGATGGTATGTGGCGCACACCTATTCCGGCTACGAAAACAAAGTAAAAACCAATCTTGAAAAGGTCATCGCAAACCGGGGGCTCGGAGATATGATTTTCGACATCCGCATCCCCGTGGAAACCGTGGTGGAGAAGAAAGGCGATGTGGAAAAAACCGTAGAGCTGAAGGTCTTCCCCTCCTATGTTTACATCAAGATGGTCATGAACGACGAGACCTGGCACGCAGTTCGGAACATCATCGGTGTCACCGGCTTTGTGGGCCCCGGCTCCCGTCCGACGCCGATTTCCGAAGAGGAGGTCCGTGCGCTTCATCTGGAAGACGCACCGGATGCCGAAGCAGAGGAAGTGCGCGTGTCGCTTTCCTTTGCGGTGGGCGACAGCGTCAAGGTCGTCTCCGGCCTGTTTGAAGGCTATACAGGCACTGTGGAAGCCATTTCCGAAGATCAGAGCATGGTCACCGTGCTCATCAAGCGCGGCCGCCGTGATATGCCTGTGGAACTGGGCACCGAATGTGTAGTGCCCGAAAACGCCTGATTCCGCGTTAAGTGAATCACTGTGGGAGGGAGAAAATTTTGGATTCTCCCGTGTCATACCACATCAAGGAGGTAATTTGTAATGGCAAAGAAAGTTATGGGTTATATCAAATTGCAGTTGCCCGCCGGCAAGGCTACGCCTCAGCCGCCTGTCGGCCCTGCTCTGGGTCAGTACGGCGTGGCAATTCCCGTCTTTACCAAGGAATTCAACGAACGCACCAAGAACGACATCGGCCTCATCATCCCCGTGGTCATCACGGTTTATGCCGACCGTTCCTTCACCTTCATCACCAAGACGCCTCCGGCCGCTGTTCTGATTAAGAAGGCCGCCGGCATTGAAACCGCTTCCGCCGCACCGAACAAGACCAAGGTCGCCAAGCTGACGCGCGAACAGGTGAAGAAGATTGCCGAAACCAAAATGCCCGACCTGAACGCCGCTTCTGTCGAAGCCGCCATGAGCATGATCGCGGGCACCGCCCGCAGCATGGGCATTACCGTTGAAGACTGAGGAGGAGCGTAACAATGGGAAAGAAATATGCAGACAGCGTCAAGCTGATTGAAAAGAACAGATTGTATGACCCCTCCGAGGCACTGGATCTGGTTTGCCAGACTTCCAAGGCCAAGTTCGATGAAACCATCGAGATCCATGTCCGTCTGGGCGTAGACTCCCGCCATGCCGACCAGCAGGTCCGCGGCGCCGTGGTTCTGCCCAACGGTACCGGCAAAACTGTCCGCACACTGGTCCTGACCAAGGGCGACAAGGTGGAAGCTGCCAAGGCCGCCGGCGCTGATTATGTCGGTGATATGGAATATGTCGATAAGATCCTCAAGGAAAACTGGTTTGAGTTTGACGTGGTCATTGCCAGCCCGGATATGATGGGCGTGGTTGGCCGTCTGGGTAAGGTGCTGGGTCCCAAGGGTCTCATGCCCTCCCCCAAAGCCGGCACGGTGACGCCGGATGTGGCTCGTGCCGTAAGCGAAGCCAAAGCCGGTAAATCGAATACCGTCTGGATAAAACCAACATCATTCACTGCCCCATCGGCAAGGCATCCTTCGGCGCCGAGAAGCTCTCCGAGAACTTCTCCACCCTCATGAGCGCGATTCTGAAGGCAAAACCGGCCGCCGCCAAGGGTCAGTATATCAAGAGCTGCGTCCTGGCTTCGACCATGGGCCCCGGCATTAAAATCAATTCTGCCAAGCTCAGCTGATGATTTACACAAAAATCCGCACGCGATTACGTGCGGATTTTTGTTTGTCTCTTTTTTCCTTTTCATTGGTCGGATAAAATACCCCTTTTTTACCCATAATAGGAGTAACCCAAACATTTTACCAATGGAGGCTTTTATGAAAGCAACTGGAATCGTAAGAAGGATCGATGATCTGGGGCGTGTTGTCATCCCGAAAGAGATCCGCCGCACGATGCGCATCCGGGAAGGTGACCCGCTGGAGATCTATACCGATCGTGAAGGCGAAGTCATATTCAAAAAATACTCCCCCATCGGCGAGCTCTCCGCTTTTGCGGGCGAATACGCCGAGACGCTCTATAAAACCTGCGCGCTCAACATTGTAATCACAGACCGCGACGCGGTCATTGCAACAGCCGGCGTTCCGAAAAAAGAATACGCCGACAAAGCGCTATCTCCCGAAATGGAAAAGATCATGGAAGGCCGTTCGCTTTATGTCTTCCGGGAGGGGGATTCCCGCATTGCCGTGACCACCGGAGAGGGCAGTTTCTTCGTAAACTGTGCCATGCCGATCATCACCGAAGGCGATGTGGTCGGCTGTGTGGCTTCTCTTCGAACAGATGAAAAAGAAAGGCGCGGCGCCACCCCCATCGGCGATGTGGAAAACAAGCTGATTCAGACTGCCGCCGGCTTTTTAGGCAGACAGTTGGAGAGCTGAGCTCCCCTTCCCCCAAAAATTCAAAAAGCTGTCACAGTTGTGACAGCTTTTTGAATTTGAAAATGATTTTATCCACCTTCAAAAGAAATCGCGTCCCCTTTTTGGAGATCTGCCCCTTTCCGCTTTTTAAAACACGGCAAGTGAAAATCGCCCTGCCCTCTTTTTTCCAGTTCGTTTTCAGCCAGTACATACAGGAAAACCGCCAGAAACGCATACGGAACCGGGCAAAACTCACCGGGATTGACCATGGACATCAAAAGCAGGCCGGCATAACAAAGCGGCAAAGCAAAAGCTTCTTCCCACCAGAGCCGGAAAGACACCCGCGCACGGCGGATCAGTTGCCATCCCCATGCCAGCACGCCGAACAAGCCCATACTGCCAATGACCTGCGCCGGGAAAACATGATACCAGTTGATGGTGCCGGCCGTCCCGTTATAAAGGTCGGCATTCCCAAGGTACCCCAAACCCGAACCAAACAGCGGATTCTGCCGGAAATTCTCCAGACTGCGCAGCGCCAGTTTAAAGCGGACCTCCTGCGTCCCGTCGAAAGCGAGACTGTTTCGCCCCAGAAACATGGCAGCAAGCAAAAGCGCGCCGAAAAGGACGCCGTAAAAGGCAATCAGGCGTTTAAAGAGTCGCTCCACAGGCCGTTTTTCGGTCCTGTAAAGCCAGAAAAGGCAAAGGCAGAACTCCGGCCCCGCCAGAAGCTGCGCCCCGCGGGAACCGCTGGAAATCAGCGCCAGAACCATTACAAAAGAAAGCACATAATATCGCCACTGTTTTCGTGCGCCGGCCATCATGGCCGGAAGCGCCAACATCATCATCGTTCCGATGTTGTTGCTCCATTGCGGCGAGTTCGGATAAAAAAACGGCTCAGACAGATCCGGCACATTCTGCACATAAAATCTCAGCGCAATCAGCGCCGCCGTCATTCCCCACCAACGCAGATCCGAAAGGAGCGCCTCTTTGTCCCCTTCCCCCCGCGTTTCGTTTTTAAGAATCCAATAGCAAAAGACCGTTCCCGGCCCCAGTCCCGCCAAAAAAGCCAGCGATACCGGGCGGAAATATTGTGCCGGGGCAATCATCCCCACACCGCCCAGGAGCGTTCCCGCCGCCACTGCAATCAGCGGCGGCAGGG
>ENA-ORPF01001229-ORPF01001229.1-human-gut-metagenome-genome-assembly--contig:-NODE-1229-length-21887-cov-9.473937_pt1 | contig 21887 bp, 19 predicted proteins | sample MGYA00242140_ERZ509070 | MGnify/ENA primary metagenome ERZ509070 (study PRJEB26280, sample SAMEA2338713) | human gut metagenome | biome: human gut; feature: human-associated habitat; material: faeces... | reverse complement strand
TTCGTTGGCTGTTTTTTCGCTTACGCTTAAACAATCCATTTATTGTCCAAGGTGTTTTATAGTCGTTTGCGTTATTCAATTTACAAGATACAGCTGTTCGTTTTGCGTTCACATTCGTCCCGCAGCGAACTTTTATATGTTAGCACAACTTTTTCCCTTTGTCAAGAACTTTTTCCAAATTCTTACAAAGTTTTTTGTGCGCCGCCCTCGTGGACAGCTTGCTTATAATACCATCCAAAGTTCGCTTTGTCAAGGGTTTTTTACATTTTTGGCCGTCTTTTTTATTGTTTTCTACTCAGAGACGACCGTCTCTGGAGGAAAGATTGCTGCTGATCTCCGTCAGGGCGTCCCCTGCGTCAATGCTGGTTTCGTCCTGCATTGCCAGATCTCCCAGACTGACCATGCCGCAAAGCCTGCCGTTCTCCATGATGGGCAGCCTTCTGATCTGTTCCCTGCCCATCAGCCCCGCCGCAAGGGCGACCTCCATGTCCGGCCGGGCGGTGATCACCTTCGCCGTCATCACGTCCCGGACAGGCGTGGACGAGGCCGACCGTCCGGCGGCCAGGCACCGGGTGACGATGTCCCGGTCGGTGATCAGGCCGCACAGTCTTCCGTCGCTGCCGCACACGGGCAGCGCCCCAATATTGTAGCGGTCAAGCGTCCGCGCCGCCACCGCCACGGATTCCTCCGGATTGATCCGGATGACCGGATTTGTCATAACATCCCGCAATTTCATTGTCATTCCTCCTTTTGGACGGAGTATTGACATGTTTTCGGCGGTCTATTCCTTATATACAGAAAATACGGGAGAGCCGCCGGCTCTCCCGTACATAATTTTATGGAATTATTCCTTCACCAACAGCTCCGCGATCTGGATGGCGTTGGTAGCGGCGCCCTTGCGGACCTGATCGCCGCAGCACCACAGGCACAGGCCGTTGTCGTCCGTCAGGTCGGGACGGATACGGCCGACGAACACAATATCCTGATCGGAGGTGTCCAGCGGCATGGGGTACTGCTTGTTTTTCAGGTCGTCCACCAGCTTGCAGCCGGGAGCCTTGGCGATGACCTCCCGTGCCTGCTCCACGGTGACCGGCACATCAAAGTGGCAGCTGACGGAAATGGAGTGGCTGCGCACAACAGGAACGCGGACGCAGGTGCAGCTGACCTTCAGCTCCGGCAGGTGCATGATCTTGCGGCCTTCGTTCTGCATCTTCATTTCCTCGCTGGTGTAGCCCTCGAACTGCTCGCCGCCGATCTGGGGGATCAGGTTGAAGGCGATCTGGTGGGAAAACACCTTCGGCTCGTAGGTCTTCCCCTCCCGCAGTGCCTCCACCTCATTCATCAGTTCAATGGGGCCGCCCGCGCCAGCGCCGGAGACGGCCTGATACGTGGAAGCGGTCATGGTGCGGATGGGGGCGATGGTGTTCAGGGCGTTTACCGCCGTGACGGTGATGATGGTGGAGCAGTTGGGGTTGGAAATGATGCCCTTGTGGTTCTTCACGTCCTCGGGGTTTACCTCCGGCACGATCAGCGGCACCTCAGGATTCAGGCGGAACGCAGAGGAATTGTCCACGAACACCGCGCCGGAGGCCACGATCGCAGGGGCAAACTTCTTGGCGATGTCATTTTCCGCCGCGCCCAGAACGATGTCCACGCCCTTGAATGCTGTGTCGGCGGCTTCCTGAATGGTCACGTCCTCACCGCGGAACTTCACGGTTTTGCCCGCGCTCCGGGCGGAGGCCAGCGGAACCAGCTTCCCGGCGGGGAAATTGCGTTCCTGCAGAACCTTGATCATTTCCTGTCCCACAGCGCCGGTCGCGCCAAGGACGGCTACAGTATAGGTTTTCATATATTCATTCCTCCCACACATTATTTTACAAAGCTGTTGTACAGAACCCGGATGGCTTCCTTGAAGTCCTTGTTGTCCACGCCGAAGATGATGTTCAATTCGTCAGGGCCCTGGTTGATCATACGGATGTTGATGCCGCTTTCGCCCAGCGCCTTGAAGATCCGGCCGGAAATGCCGGGACGGAAGGCCATCTTCCGGCCGACGGCGGCGACCACGGCAATGTGGTGGTGGACGTCCAGCGTATCCGGCTGGGCTTCCTTTTTGATCTCCGCCATGATGGTGTACAGCTCCTTCTCCACCGCGGCGGTGGGAAGCACGACGGACACGTTGTCAATGCCGTTGGGAACGTAGTCCACGGAAATATTATGCCGCTCCAGCACCGACAGAACTCTGCGCAGGACGCCGACCTGATTGCTCATGCCCCGCTTGGTCAGAGAGATGATGGAAAAGTCCTTTTTGCCCGTAATGCCGGTGATGAACCGGTCGGGGTCAACGTCGCCGGAGAAGGACTCCTGAATCATGGTGCCGGGGGCGTCCGGGTCGTTGGTGTTGCGGATGTTGACGGGGATGTTCTTCTCCCGCACCGGGAAAATGGAATCCTCGTGAAGCACCTGCGCGCCGGAATAGCTCAGCTCCCGAAGCTCGTCGTAGGTGACCTCGGGGATGGCCTGGGGATCGTCCACGATCCGGGGGTCGGCCATGAGGATGCCGGACACGTCCGTCCAGTTCTCGTACACGTCCGCGTCCAGCGCCGCCGCCGCCAGCGCGCCGGTGATGTCGCTGCCGCCCCGGGAGAAGGTATGGATGGCGCCGTCGGGCATGGCGCCGTAGAATCCGGGGATCACCGCGCCGTAGCCCAGCAGAACCTGGTTGCGCAGCGCCTTGTAGGATACCTCCCGGTTCACGGTGCCGTCCATGTTGAACATTACCCAGTCTGCCGCGTCCACGAACTGGAAGCCGAGGTAGGCCGCCATCAGCTTGGCGGAGAAATACTCGCCCCGGCTGACCAGCTCCTCCTGGGTCACTTCCTTCGCGTCGATGCGCTTTTTCAGAGCCTCCAGCTCCGGCTCCAGCGCCAGGTCAAGCCCCAGCTCATCCCGGATGTCCAGATAGCGGGACGCGATCATGTCAAAAATGCTGCTGCAGTCCACGCCATACTGGACGTGGGCATAGCACAGATAGAGAAGGTCGGTCAGCTTATGGTCATTGCCGAACCGCTTGCCCGCGGCGGAGACCACCACGACCCGGCGCTCCGGGTCGGCCAGAAGGATATCCCGTACCTTGCGGTACTGGCCGGCATCCGCCATGGAGCTGCCGCCGAATTTGACTACTTTCATTTTCTGTTCCTCTCTGTCACTCTCAGTCATCCGCGAATTGCCGCGGCGAATGCGTTGGGATTCTCTTTCAGCCATGCGTGCATTGCGGCAACGGATACCGGCGCGGTCACCGCCGCATTGCCCCAGTGCGCTTTCGTTTCGCCGTTCCAGTTGCCGCGAACGTACCATGTCAGCTTCTCGTCGTTCGCTGCCGCCGCATGGCCGCCGTAGGGGGCGTAGAAGCCCTTCCCGGCAAGAACGTCCACCAGATCCTGCACCACATTGTATGCGGTGGGGTACCGGCCTGCGCCCTGACCGAAGAAGCTCATGCGCTGGGAAGTCTCGCCGACGAAGGTGATTAAATTGTAGTTCATTGGAACGGCGGCTTCCGGCTCGCCATCTTTGACCAGCGTGGGCTGGACGTAGGCGCTGATGACGCCGTTTTCCCGCTTGCCCGTGGCGATCAGCTTGCACACAAGGCCGTGGGCTTTGAAGTTCTCCACGTCTTCGGCCTTGATATTGCGAATGCCCGCCACGGGGACGGTTCCCTTATCCAAGCTCACACCGAAGGCAATGTTGGCGGACAGAATGGCCTTGTGCCATGTGTCGATGCCGTCCACGTCGGTGGAGGGGTCGGCTTCGGCGTAGCCCAGCGCCTGCGCCTGTTTCAGCACATCGTCGTAATTGAGGCCCTGACGGGTCATGTTGTCGAGAATATAGTTGCAGGTGCCGTTCATGATGCCGCCGACCTCCCGGATGCTCTGCACCCGGCGGGCGCGTTCCAGCTCGGAAAGCCAGCCGATGCCGCCGCCCACGGCTGCGGTGCAGCGGAAGCAGACGCCCTTTTCCTGCACCAGCGGCAGCAGCTCGTCATAGAAGGTGCATACCAGCGCCTTGTTGGCAGTTACCACATTTTTCCCCGCCTCAATGGCGGCGCGGACATAGTCGTAAGCAGGGTGCAGCCCGCCCATGACCTCCACCACGGTGTCGATGCTGTCGTCCTCCACAATGTCCCGGATGTCCCGGACGGTCTTCGCGTCGGGAAGCTGCATATCCTCCCGGCGCAGCACCTTGACGACCTGCATATCGTCTCTGCTCCGGGTAAGCTCATACACGCCCCGGCCGACGACACCGAAGCCCAGCAATCCGATCTTCATCAAATCATCCCCCGTTTTGTCTGTATGTGCGGTGATTTTTGGTCAGTGTGTAAAAACGGATGTGTCCATCCCGAAAACACTTGCTTTTTGTCGAAAAGCAGTATATCATATACCTGCTCAAATTTCAACCACGCCAAAAAGCCAAGGTTTTCCCGGTATTCCCAAACTTTTTGTGCAATTAGCAAAGAATCGATCACAGGAGGATATTATGCTCTATCATTCCACCCGGAGCGAAGCCCACTTTGTGGACAGCGCCGAGGCCGTGCTGGAGGGTCTTGCCCCCGACGGCGGCCTGTATATGCCCGAGAGCATTCCCGCGTTTGACTGGCAGGCTTGCCTGCGGGGCAGCTCTACGGAAATGTCCGCGAAAATTCTTGCCGCCCTGCTGCCGGATATTCCCGATATGGATACGCTGGTTCGCCGCGCCTATCAGGGAAAATTTGAAACCGAAGATCTGACCCCCACCGTTTCCGTAGGCGGTTACTCCGTGCTGGAGCTGTTCCGGGGGCCTACATCCGCTTTTAAGGACGTAGCGCTTTCCATGCTGCCCCAGCTGCTCACCGCCGCGAAGGCCGTCAAGGGGATGGAAAAGGATATCCTGATCCTCACCGCCACCTCCGGCGACACCGGCAAGGCCGCTCTGGAGGGCTTCCGGGACGTGCCCGGGGTACGCATCTGCGTATTTTATCCCGACGGCGGCGTCTCTCAGGTGCAGCGTGCCCAGATGGTGACCCAGGAGGGCGGCAACGTGGCCGTCTCGGCCGTCCGGGGCAATTTTGACGATGCCCAGACCGGCGTGAAGAATATTTTCGCCGCCTGTCAGGGCCGGGAGCTGCCCTACGCCCTGTCCAGCGCCAATTCCATCAATATCGGCCGTCTCGCGCCCCAGATCATGTACTACTTCCGCTCCTACCGCGACCTGCTGGACGCCGGGAAGATCAAGCTGGGCGACGAGGTCAACTACTCCGTCCCCACCGGCAACTTCGGCGACATTCTGGCGGGGTACCTTGCCAAACGGCTGGGTCTGCCCGTTGGGAAGCTGATCTGTGCCTCCAACGCCAACAACGTCCTCACCGACTTCATCCGCACCGGCGTTTACGACAAACGCCGTCCCCTGCTGAAGACCACCTCCCCCTCCATGGACATTCTGGTGTCCTCCAACTTGGAGCGGCTGCTGTACCTGCTGTCCGGAGACACCGCGCTGGTGTCCGGGCTGATGAACAGCCTGAACCGGGAGGGCGTATACACCGTCCCCGGCGCACTGCTGGCCACGATTCAGGGGGAATTCTGGGCGGCCTGCTGCGACGACGCCAAAGCGCAGGAGATCATGGGCCGGGTCTACCGGGATTGGGGCTACCTCTGCGACCCCCACACCGCCTCCGGCTGGGCTGCGGCGGAGGAATACGTCTCCCAGACCGGCGACAATCGCCCCATGGTGGTGCTGTCCACCGCCTCTCCCTACAAGTTCCCCGCGGCGGTTCTCGCTGCCGTGGGCGGCGATACCTCCGGCAGCGAGTTCGACCAGATGGCGCGGCTGTCCGCCATGACGGGTGTGCCCATCCCGAAAAATCTGGCTGGTCTGCAGGGCAAACCCGAACGCCACACCGGCGTCATCAACAAGGAAGACATGCTGGACTACGTCCTGCATCTGTAAGCCGACAGGAGAAACTGCATGAAACGAGTTACCATCCGCGTTCCCGCCACCACCGCGAACCTCGGCCCCGGGTTTGACGCCTTCGGCTGTGCCCTGAGCCTGTACACTGACGTTACCTTTGAAGAAACCGACTCCGGTCTGGAGATCACCGGCTGCGACGAAGCCTATACAGGCCCTGACAATCTGGCCTACACCGCCTACTGCGCCGTGCTGGGCACCTTAAGCGAGGAAGTCCGGGGCGTGAAGATCCACATCGATGCCCACATTCCCATCTGCCGGGGACTCGGTTCCTCCGCCGCGCTGCTGGTGGCCGGCGCCATGGGCGCAAACGTCCTGCGGGGCAATAAGCTCTCCACCCAGGGCCTGCTCAACATCACCAACGCCATGGAAGGGCATCCGGACAATCTGGCGCCCGCTTTCCTCGGCGGCCTCACCGCGTCCATGGTGGACGGCGGTCTGCCGGTGAGCGTCAGCTTTCCCCTCCACGCCGGGTGGGAATTTCTGGTTCTTATTCCGGATTTCACCCTGTCCACCCCCCTTGCCCGTTCCGTTCTGCCGGAGCAGGTCAACCGCCGGGACGCCATTTACAACATCTCCCACGGCGCGCTGGTGCTCAAGGCGCTGGAGCTTGGGGACGAAAAGCTGCTGCGCACCGCCATGCAGGACAGGCTTCACCAGAACTACCGGAAAAAGCTGATTCCGGACTACGAAAAAATCGAGGCGCTGGTGCGCACCGTCGGCGCGGCCTTCTGTCTTTCCGGCGCAGGCCCCACCCTGCTGTGCATCACCCGCAACCCCGGGCTGGAAGAGAAGCTCGCCAAAAAGCTGGACAGCATCACGGAGCATCACTGGCAGATGCTGCCCCTGCACGTAGAATTTGAGGGCGCGCACGTCCTCAAGGCCGAATAAAACAAAAACTTCGTATGACTTACACATCATACGAAGTTTTTCTTTTTAAACACCCAGCAGGAGCTTCGCAAACAGGAAATACACCAGCAAGCTCAGGGCATCCACGATGGTCGTGATAAAGGGGCTTGCCATCACCGCCGGGTCAAAGCCCAGACGCTTGGCAAACAGAGGCAGCGTGCAGCCGACGAACTTGGCCAGAATCACCGTCACGCACAGCGTCAGGCACACCACGCCGTTGACAAGCAAACTGATGCTTTCGTTGCCCATCAGCAGCCGATCGACCAGCAGAATTTTCAGGAAGCAGGCCGCCGCCAGCGCCGCGCCGCAGAGCACTGCCGTGCGGGCTTCCTTCCACATCACCCGGAACAGGTCGGTAAAATGCAGCTCGTCCAGGCTCAGGGCACGGATGACGGTCACGGAGGACTGAGAACCACAGTTACCGCCGGTATCCATCAGCATGGGGATAAAGGCGGTCAGCACCGGGAGCAAGCTCAGGGCATCCTCAAAAGAGGTAATGATCATCCCCGTAAAGGTAGCGGAGACCATCAAAAGCATCAGCCAGGGAATCCGGTGCTTGAACAGGTCGAAGGGCGTACTTTTCAGGTAGGTCTTCTCCGAAGGGGTCATAGCGGCCATGATTTCCATGTCCTCGGTGGCCGCGTCCTGCATGACGTCCATGGCGTCGTCGAAGGTGACGATACCCACCATCCGGTTCTCCCCGTCCACCACGGGCAGGGCGATGAAGTTATATTTGGAAAGGGTCGCCGCCACTTCTTCCTGATCGGTCTGGGTAGTGACCGAGATCAGGTTCGTTTCCATGATGTCTTCAATCTTGGTCTCGTCGTCCGCGGCCAGAAGAAGGTCCTTCACCGTCACAAGACCGATGAGCGTCCTGTCCTTTTCCGTAACGTAGCAGGTGTAAATAGTCTCCTTATCCACGCCCTGACGTCGGATGCGGAGAATGGCCTCCTCCACGGTCATGTGGGGGCGCAGGGAGACGTATTCCGTGGTCATGATGGAACCGGCGGAATCTTCGGGGTAACGCAAAATCTGATTGATAGAGCTGCGCATTTCCGGGTCGGCGTGCTTTAAGATACGCTGCACCACATTCGCGGGCATTTCCTCAACGATGTCTGCCGCGTCGTCCACGTACAGCTCGTCCAGAACTTCCTTCAGCTCGTTGTCGGAGAAGCCCCGGATGAGAAGCTCCTTGGCCTCCGGCTCCATTTCCACAAACGTCTCCGCCGCCTGTTCCTTGGGAAGCAAACGGAACATGAGGGGGATCTGTTTTTCGTCCAGCCCGTCAAAAAGTCCGGCGACATCCATCGGATTCATGGTCGCGAGGATATCCCGGAGAGTTGCATATTTTTTCTCCTCCAGCAGCTTCAGGAGGGCTTTTTCCACAATTTCAAAGCGCTCTGCCATATCGTAATTCCTCCTATTCATTTTTATTTGTCATGATGAATAGGCAATTTACGCAGACAAGAGATTACAGACTCACCCGGACGGCAAGCCGCACTCTACTTCGTCCAGGTATATTGCCGTTGCCGCCAGCGTCCAAGAGAATCCCTCCTTTGAAGTCACAGTTTCTCTTATTTTACCCATCTTTGACGGAAATGTCAACCTTGACGGAAAGAAGTTGGGATAGTAAAATGAAAATATATCGCTTTTACTATCCGCCGGCCGCACCGGCGGAAAAAAGGAGGAATTCCCATGCTCCGGATTGCCGCTGAGGAAGACGTAAGCGCCATGCTTGCCATTTACCGTCCTTACGTCCTGACCTCTACCGCCACCTTTGAATATGACCCACCCAGCGAAGAAGAATTCTTACGCCGCTACCACACCATCACCACCCAGTTCCCATGGCTTCTCTGGGAGGAAGACGGGCAGATCCTCGGCTACGCCTACGCAAGTCTGCCCTTTTCCCGTGCGGCATACGCATGGTGCGCCGAACCGACCATCTATCTCAAATCTCAGGCACGGGGAAAGGGCATCGGAAAGGCGCTGTACGACGCGCTGGAAGCGATCCTCGACGCCCAGGGGTATTACCTTCTTTACTCCCTCGTCTGCGGGGAAAACGAGAACTCCATGCGCTTCCACGAAAAGCGCGGCTACCGCACCGTCGCTCATTTCCCGGCCTGCGGCTTCAAGTTTGGCAGGTGGCTTGACCTCAACTGGATGGAAAAGCGGCTGAAGGGCGTCGATCCCCCGGGCGGCGTCCCCATCCCATGGCAGGCCGTTATGCAAAACGCAGAATTCATTCACCAATATTTAGATAATTTTTCCCTTTCCTAATCAGGGAAAATATGATATTTTATCAGAGTGGATAGATGTCCCCAAACATCTGCACAAAACCGAGAGAGGCACTAACGAATCTCCGGGTCAACGGGAGATTCTCAAAAAATCTACATAAGGAGCTGTGACCATGTATTTTCAGAAAAAGCGCGTAATCGCGATGCTGCTTGCCGGCGGACAGGGCAGTCGGCTCAAGGTCCTGACGGAGAAAACCGCCAAGCCTGCCGTTCCCTTCGGCGGCAAATACCGTATCATCGATTTTCCTTTGAGCAACTGTGTCAACTCCGGCATCGACACTGTGGGTATTCTGACCCAGTATCAGCCCCTGGAGCTGAATGAGTATATCGGAAACGGACAGCCTTGGAACCTGAACAAGACCCATTCCTGCGCGCAGGTTCTGCCCCCCTATGAGCGTCACGACAAGAAATCCGGCTGGTACAAGGGTACCGCCAACGCCATTTATCAGAACATCGACTTCGTGGACCGCTTCAACCCCGACTACGTGGTCATTCTCTCCGGCGACCACATCTACAAGATGGACTACGCCGCCATGGTGGCCTACCACGAAAAGCATAAGGCTTCCTGCACCATCGCCGTGCGAAATGTCCCTCTGGCGGAGGCTTCCCGCTTCGGTATCCTGAATACCAACCCCGACAACACCATTTACGAATTCGAGGAAAAGCCCGCCAAGCCCAAGTCCACCAACGCTTCCATGGGCATTTACTGCTTCAACTGGCAGGTACTGCGGGACGCCCTGATTGCTGACGAGGAAAACCCCAGCTCCGCCAACGATTTCGGCAAGAACATCATTCCAAGCCTGCTGGCCGACGGCCACAAGATGATGGCCTACCCCTTCGACGGCTACTGGAAAGACGTGGGAACCATCGATTCTCTGTGGGAAGCCAACATGGATCTGCTGGGCAAGGAACCTGCCTTCCAGCTCCGGGGCGACAAGCGCTCCACCATCTACGCCCGCAACTCTGCCATGCCGTCCTCCTACATTGACGAGCAGGCCGAGATCGTCAACGCCTTCGTGGCCGAAGGCTCCGAGGTCTACGGCACCGTCCACCACAGCATCATCTCCATCGGCTGCACCGTCGGTGAGGGCGCGCTGGTAGAGGACAGCGTCGTCATGCCCGGCGTGGTCATCGAGTCCGGCGCCATCGTCCGCCACGCCATTCTGGGCGAGGACTCCAAGGTCTGCAAGAACGCCATCGTGGGCGGCGCTTACGCCGACGGGGAAAAGAAGAAGATCAGCGTCACGTCCAAGGGCGCTGTCGTCGAAGCCAACACCGTGCTGAAGCCCGGTGACATGCTGTAACAGGAGGAAAAATGCAATGAACGTAACCGGTATTGTATTTACCAACGACGCAAGCCTTGGTGAGCTGACCACCAAGCGCACCATGGCCTCCCTGCCCTTCGGCGGCCGCTACCGTCAGGTAGACTGGGCGCTGTCCAATCTGGCCTGCGCCGGTGTCCGTCATATCGGCATCATCTCCCGCCACAACTTCCAGTCCCTGATGAACCACATCGGCGACGGTGAGGAATGGGGCCTGGAGCTGGAGGAGGGCGGTCTGGAATTTCTGACTCCCTACGCCCAGTCCGAAGTCCACCGCTACCGGGGCAAGCTGGAGTCTCTCGCCAGCGCCATGGACTTCCTCGCCTACGGCTCTGATGACGAGCTGGTCATCATGACCGACTCCGCCATTCTCTCCAACATCGACCTGACCAAGGTCATCACCTCCCACGTAAAGAGCGGCCGGAACATCACCGTAGTCACCAAGGCCGGTATCTGCAACGGGGAAAAGATGATCGATCTTGCCATGAAGCTGGACGGGAAAGGCAACGTGACCGACATGCTGGTGGACTTTGCCGCCCCCGCCGATTATGTCGCTTCCATGGACATCTTCGTGGTGGACAAGAAGTGGCTCATGCAGCAGACCAGAGAAATGATCGCCCGGGACAAGTTCCACATGGATCGCGACCTGGTTCTGGGCGGCTGGCAGCGGGGCAAGGTCTCCGTCAATGTCTACCCCTTCGACGGCGCCGCCCTGTACAACGAGTCCGTGGAGGAATATTTCAAAAACTCCATGGCGCTTATCGACCGGGACATCCGCCACGACATGTTCGGCGGCAATCATCCCATCTACACCAAGGTTCGTGACCGTGTCCCCACCTACTACGGCGAGGAATGCCAGATCGCCAACTGTCTGGCGGCCGACGGCTGTATGCTGGAGGGCAACGTCAAGGAAAGCATTCTGTTCCGGCAGGTCACCATCGCCCCGGGCGCGGACGTGGAAAACTGCGTCATCATGAACGACTCCGTGGTGGGCGAGGGCGCGGAACTGAAATACGTCATTCTGGACAAGGACGTCACCGTCACCCCGGGGGCAAAGCTCATTGGGACAAAGAAGAGTCCTGTCATCGTCAAGCGGGGGGAAACCGTATGAAAATTGCCATCTGCGCCTCTGAGGGCGCGCCTTATGCCAAGTCCGGCGGTCTCGGCGACGTAATGGAGGCTCTGCCCTCCGCCCTGGCCCGCATTGCGGGCAACGAGGTCGTTCTGTTTCTGCCCTACTACAATAAGATCAAGACCAACGCCGCCTACATGGTGGAGCGGGTGGCCGAGATCCGGGTGCAGCTGGGCTGGCGGCAGCAATACTGCGGCATCATGAAGCTGACCAACCGAAATGACGGCGTGCAGGTCTATTTCCTGGACAATGATTATTACTTCGGTGCCCGCACCGGCGCGATTTACGGGGACATGGACGACGGCGAGCGCTTCGCCTTCTTCTCCCGGGGCTGTCTGGACGCCATGATCGCCCTGAACTTCATCCCCGAAATCATCCAGTGCAACGACTGGCAGACCGCCTGCATTCCCATTTATCTCAAGGCCATGTACCACGGCGCCTTCTATAAGACCCGCTGCATGTACACCATCCACAACATCGAATATCAGGGCTGGGCAAACGCCGGGTTCTTTGACGATGTGCTGGGGCTTCCCTGGGAGTACCGTTCCACCCTGGACATGAGCAACTCCGTCAACGTGATGAAGGGCGCCATTGAGACCGCCGACCTTGTGACCACCGTGTCCGAGACCTATGCCCGGGAGCTGATGTATCCCTACTATGCCCACGGTCTGGACAGCGTCCTTGCGGGCAACGCCTGGAAGCTCACCGGCATCACCAACGGCATCGACGTGAACACCTTCAACCCGGAGACCGATCCTGCCCTCCCCGCCCACTACAATTCCGAGACCTTTGTAGAGGGCAAGGCCGCCGTGAAGGCCGCCCTGCAAAAAGAAGTGGGTCTGCCCATCAAGCCTGACGTGCCGCTGATGGTCATGGTCACCCGGCTGGCCGGTCACAAGGGTCTTGACCTGCTGTGCTACATTGCCCGGCGGCTCATATGGGAGGAAGACGCCCAGCTGCTGATCCTTGGCACCGGCGAAGCTCAATACGAGAGCTTCTTCAGAGACCTGTCGAACCAGTTCCCCGATCAGGTTTCCGCCCAGATCACCTTCAATCTGGGGCTTGCCGCCCGGATCTACGCCGGCGGCGATGTCTACCTGATGCCCTCCAAGTCCGAGCCCTGCGGCCTGAGCCAGATGAACGCCATGCGCTACGGCACCGTACCCGTGGTTCACGCCACCGGCGGCCTGAAGGACACCGTTCCTCCCGCCGACGAGAACGGCGAGGGTGGTCTTGGCTTCACCTTCCAGAGCTACAACGCCGACGACTTCTTCGCTTCGCTGAAGCGCTGCCTCGGCCTGTACAATCACAATCGGGAAGCCTTCCGCGCCCTACAGAAGCGGGACATGGAAAAAGATTTCAGCTGGGACGTCCCCGCCGGACGATACATGGAGCAGTTCCGGAATATGCTGAGCTGGTAAAATACTCCAAAATGCAGCAAATGCACCGTATGGCCGCAGCCATACGGTGCATTTTTCGTGTTTTCTCCAAACAGCGTTTTATTCCTGCCGCCATGTCATTTCATAATCCTTTTCGCCGGTTGCTTCATCCATTCCTTCCCGCAGAATTTTGAAGCCCTCCCTTTGGTAAAAACGAATTGCCCGCATGTTCTTCTGGTACACATTCAGGCGCAATTCCGTCTTTTTCGTCTTTACAAAGTCCAGCAGGCGCTTTCCTATGCCCTGGGGCTGCATTTCGCTGGAAACAAAAATGCCCTCAATGTACTCCCCATTCAGCCCTATAAAGCCCCATATTTCCCGGTCATTTTCGTACACATAGACTTCCGCCTGGGGCAGCATTTCTTTTACCGGGTCAAAATTGCTTTTCCAATACTGTGGGGAAATAAAGCAGTGCGCCCTCAGATTGGCGTCCAGCCATATACCGGCTACCCTGTCCATATCTGCATTTTGCAATTTTCTTATCATCATTCATTCTCCCATCTTCCCGTCCAGTACAGTATACCAGAAAAACCGGGAAAGTCCATCCTTCATCCAAAAAGGCATGGGTTTCTCAAGCGCTTTCCCAAAATATCTTTCTCCCACGCTTCCCTTTTCCGGAAAAATGGTTTATAATGGACAGAACGAGTTTATCATGAGGAGACCGCCATGAGAATCCTTTACGACAGCAAGCAGCCCCAGTTCAAGACCCCCTTCGGCACCCTGACGCCGGGGCAGGTCTGCACCCTGCATATCCATATTCCCACCTCCGTCCTGACGACGAAGGTCACCTGCGTCTTTAATCATGAGGACGGCTCATGGGCGCAGAACGCCGTTCTGGCATTCCAGATGAAAAAGGGCGCGTATGACGTTTTTGAGGGGCAGTTTTCCATCCCCTGCCCCAGCCTGTTTTTCTACTATTTCGTCATCGATACCCATGGCGGCAGCTTCCGCCTGTTCAAGCAGGGGGACGACACCAACATGGAAGCCGGGGATCTCTGGCAGCTGAGCTGCATCCCCGCCGACTTCACCACCCCGGACTGGGCGAAGGGCGCAACCATCTATCAGGTTTTCCCCGACCGTTTTTACGCCAGCGGAAGGGCCGATGTGACCGGGAAGCTGAAGCCCTACACCATCCACAAAAACTGGTACGACGAAGTGGACTGGAAGCCCACCCCCGATGGGCAGGTGCTGAACAACGACTTTTTCGGCGGCAATTTCCGGGGCATCACTGAGAAAATGGACTATATTGCCGGTCTCGGCGTTACCATTCTCTACCTGAACCCCATTTCCAAGAGCTTTTCCAGCCACCGCTACGACACCGGCGACTACAAGACCCCCGACCCCCTTCTCGGCACCGAGGCGGATTTTGCCGCCCTCTGCGACGCGGCCCACGCTCGGGGCATCCGGGTCATTCTGGACGGCGTGTATTCCCACACCGGCTCCAACAGCCTGTATTTCAACCGGGAGGGCACGTTCCCATCTGTGGGCGCGTACAATTCCAAAGAATCCCCCTACTACAGCTGGTACACCTTCTACAACTGGCCGAACGTCTATCATTCCTGGTGGGACTTTGACACTCTGCCCACGGTGAACAAAATGGACCCCGCTTTCGTCCGCTACATCATCACGGACGAAGATAGCGTCCTCGCCCATTGGCTGCGGCTGGGGGCGGATGGCTACCGGCTGGATGTGGCGGACGAGCTGCCTGACGAATTCATCAAGCTTCTCCGCAACCGCATCAAGGAACTGAATCCCGACGCCCTGCTTCTGGGCGAGGTGTGGGAGGACGCGTCCAACAAATGCGCCTACGGCAAGCGCCGCACCTACTTTACCGGCGGCGAGCTGGACAGCGTGATGAATTACCCCTTCCGCACGGCCATTGTGAACTTCGTCAAGAATCTGGACGGCGGCCGGGGCTTTAAGGAAACCGTGATGTCCATTATGGAAAACTACCCGCCCCAAGTGGCGGCCTGTAACATGAATCTGCTGGGCACCCACGACACCCCCCGCATTCTCACCGCGCTGGTGGACGATTTTGACGGTTCCCGGGAAGAAAAGGCCAAGCGCCATCTGTCCCGGAACCTGCTGCCGGTGGCCGTGGAGCGGCTGCAGATGGCCTCCTTCCTGCAATACACCCTGCCGGGCAGCCCCAGCCTGTACTACGCCGACGAAGCCGGGATGGAGGGCTACCGCGACCCCTTCAACCGCCGCACCTACCCATGGGGGCGGGAGGACCCGGAGCTTCTGGCCCATTTCCGCCGTCTGGGACAGTTGCGGAAAGCCTGTGACGCGCTGCGTCTGGGGGACATTCAGTTCTTTCAGGCGGAAGATCGCCGGATTGGCTTCACCCGGCGCTATGGCGGCAGCGTGCTGAAAATCTACTGCAACCGCTGCGGCGACCCCTGGGACATCCCCGCGGGAAAAATCCTCATGGGACACAATCTGCAAACCGTAGCCCCGGACTGGCTTACACTGGCGCCCAAGGGCTTCTGCATCGTGGAGGGATAACGTGGAGACAGAGAAATTTGTATCCGGCTACTGCCGTCAGCTGGACGGAAGCCGCATGGTGGAAGTCGTTCTGGAGGACGGCGCAGTCACCGAGACGGACTGCTGCTACGGCAGCTGCGTCTACCAGAGCAGCTGCACCATCGCTAAGGAAATCGACCAGCTTCAAGAGCAGTGAAAACATAAAATGGCAGGTCTCTTACCGGAGACCTGCCATCATTTTTTGATATTTTATTCTGTCGCTGCACTGACCTTCGTCGGTTTGAAGGAATACCCCTGCTTCTTCATGCAGTGGAAATAAGCGGGGAACAGAAACAGATCAGCCATCACCCATGCCGCGGGGCTGGCGAAGCACGCCGCCGTATAACCCAGCACCGGCACCAGACAAAGCCCGAAGGCGCCTCTGGCGACCATCTCGAACACTCCCGCGAACACCGCAAACTCCGAGTAGCCCAACCCCTGAATGGTGAAGCGGAGCAGATTGACGAACAGCAGCGGAATGGCAAACGCCGCATTGATCAGCAGGAACTGCTGTCCCATCGGCACCACCATGTCGACGCTCGCCCCGTCCGCCGTATCCAGGAACAGTGTGGTCATGGCACTGCCGCCAAACCAGGTGATCACAAAAATCGCAGCGGAGATGATAATGCCCAGTACCGTGCAGTCCTTGACCCCCTGGTGAATCCGATCCAGCTTCCCCGCGCCCAGATTCTGTCCGGCGAAGGTAGCGGCGGTGGTTCCCATGGCGTCAAAGGGGCAGACAAGGAGCATGCTCACCCGGCTGCCCGCCGCGATGGCCGCCATGGCGGTCGCGCCCAGACCGTTGACCGCCGTTTGCAGCAGAATGCTGCCGACGGCGGTGATGGAATACTGCAAGCCCATGGGCAAGCCCATATTCAGCAGCTTCCGGACATAGATTTTCCGCAGCCGCAGATCGTCCTGCTTCAAATGGAGAATCGGGAATTTCTTCACGATGAAATACAGGCACAACACGCCGGAGATCAGCTGACTCAGCAGCGTCGCCCAGCCTGCGCCCGCGACGCCCATATTCAGCGTCAGAATAAACACGATGTCCAGCGCCACGTTCAGCAGGCTGCACATAATCAGGAACACCAGCGGCGTTTTGGAATCTCCCAGCGACCGGAGAATGCCCGACAGGAGATTGTACAGCATGGTCGCGGGGATGCCCAGAAAAATCACGAAAATATAGTCGTAAGCATAGGAAAACGTATCCGCCGGGGTGTCCATCCAGATGAGAATCTGGCGGCACAGCAGTGTCGTTACCAGCGTCACCGCCGCGGCGATGACGCAGCCGAGCCAGATCATATTGCCGACGAACCGGCGCAGCCCGTCAAAATCCCGCTGTCCAAATTTCTGCGCCACGGGAATGGCAAACCCGGCGCACACGCCGTTGCACAGTCCCAGCACCAGAAACGTAATAGAACCGGTAGAGCCGACCCCCGCCAGCGCGTCCACACCCAGAAATTTCCCCACCACAATGGTATCCACCATACTATAAACCTGCTGAAACAACAGTCCGAAAACCAGCGGCAGCATAAAGGAAAGTATCAGCTTCATCGGCGACCCGGTGGTCAGGTCCTTCGTATGCATATCTGCCAAGTATGTCACCTCATTTTTTGCTTTTTGCACAGTATTCTATATCGATTTTTGTGCAAAGTCAATATGAATTTTCCACGGGAATTTCCTGAAAAATCGACGTTTTCTCCGGCAGGATTTTGTTGGAAATTATGATTTTATAAATCACGAAACTCGCCCCGGCTACACGATGGGAAGCCGGGGCGGATGCAGTATGAAATGATTTTCCGTTACCGGTGATCGCCCAGGAAAAATACTGCCATGGTGCCGGGGCCGGAGTGGGAGCCGATGACAGCACCGGTGTAGTTGATCAGCACTTCCTTGACGCCGTACTTCGTCTTCAGAATGTTCTCCACATATTTTGCATCCTCGATGCAGTCGCCGTGGCAGATGAATACCGTGCTGTTGTCGTAATTGCCGCCCAGCTCGCCCAGCTTATTGGCAATGGCCTCCAGAGATGCCTTGCGGCCGCGCACCTTGAACATGTTGATCAGATGTCCCTCATTGTCCACGTGAAGCACGGGCTTGACCTTCAGCATGGTGCCCACAAGGGCGGTGGCAGCGCTGATACGACCGCCGCGTTTCAGATACATCAGGTCGTCCACGGTGAACCAGTGGCACAGATGGAGCTTCGTGTCCTCCACCCATTTGTGCAGCTCGTCCAGCGTCATGCCCTCATCCCGCTTTTTGCAAGCGTACCACACCAGCAGTCCCTCACCACGGGACGCGCAGAGGGTGTCAACTACATATATCGTCCGCTCCGGATACTTTTCCCGCAGCTCCTCCGCCGCGATGACGGCAGACTGGTAGGTAGTGGACAGGCCGGAAGAAAAGGCCATCACCAATACATCCCTTCCCTCTGCCAGATGAGGCTCCATGGCGTTCAGCCAGCGGTCCGGGTTGACTGCGGCGGTCTGAGCACTCTCTCCGGCGCGCAGAGCCGCGTAAACTTCCTTAATGCTGTCGTCGCTTTTATCCTCGCGCACCTGACCCCGGAATTCCATGCTCAGAGGAACAACGGTCAGATTCAGCTGCTCATACGTTTCCGGCCGCAGGTCGCAGCAGGAATCGGTCACAATATTGTAGTTAGGCATGAGGTTCACACTCCTGAAAATGATGGGGAAACGGTATCATCCGAATCTTGCTCTGATTGTATCATATTTTTCCGGTCAAAAGCCACGCCCCCCGGGAAGAAAACGGCCGTATCTTTCCTCCCCGCAGTAGAATGTCCCACTCTACCGGCAGTAGAAACGGGCTGGAGGACACTTTTGAGTGGGAAATGGGGGCTGTATTCCGCGAAATCGGTCTGTTTTATTATATTCGCAAACGTGTCCGTCCATTCGGAAAAGCGGGTTCCATCCCGCCGCGGGTGCCGCTGTCCGCACAGCCCAGCCGTGCCTCAGGAAGTGGCTCATACTGAACTCCAATTAAAATCTTTAAAAAAGATTTTAATTGCCTGAAGGGCATGGAGTTCATATGAGACTTGTTTTGTGATTTCTTTCCTTATAAATCACAAAACAGGCAGCGCCGTCAGGCGATGCCTTCCTGATTAAAATCAAAGATTTTAATCAGGAAATAGTATCAGACCGCATCTATAGAGCTTGCGGCAGACCTCCGCAGAGGTCTGCCACACAATTTGCGGGAGGGTTACGCCTGCTGCACAACAGGCTTCGGCTCGCCAAGGTTTTCCACGTTGGAGTCCTTGATGAGCTTCTTGGGGCAGACCGTGGCGCACAGGCCGCAGTTGTCGCACTTGGAGTAATCGATGCGGGCAAGATTCTTTTCCACGGTAATGGCGTCCTTGGGGCAGACCTTCTTGCACAGGCCGCAGCCGATGCAGCCCACGGTACAGCCGCGGGTGGTGACAGCGCCCTTGGCAAGAGACGCGCAGGCGATGACCACGTTTCGGTCAGGCTCCACGGGGACGATCAGATGACGGGGGCATACGTTGGCACAGGCCATGCAACCGACGCACAGGTCTTCGTCCACATGGGCAACGCCGTTGACGACCTTCATCGCGCCGTATTTACACGCCTTGACGCAGGTGCCGTAGCCCAGACAGCCGAACTTGCAGGACACAGGGCCGTTGCCGCCGATCTTGGAGGCGGCCAGACAGTCCTTCAGGCCCTCGTAGTTGCCCTTGATCTTCGCGCCCTTGGTCAGATTGCCGTCCGCGTCGTAGATCTTCTCGCCGGAGCAGCGCACCAGCGCGACCTTACGGGTGACGGCTTCCGCCTTGACGCCCATGATGGCCGCCATGGCCTGCGCAGCTTCGTTGCCGCCGGAGGCGCACTTTCCGATGGGTGCTTCGCCCTTGAGGACGGCTTCGGCGTAAGCGCCGCAGCCGGCATAGCCGCAGCCGCCGCAGTTGGCACCGGGGAGACACTCGTTCAGCTGATCCAGCCGGGGGTCGGATTCCACATAGAAAATCTTGGACGCGGCAGCCAGCACCAGGCCGAACACCAGTCCCAGACCGCCGAGAATCGCAATCGCAATCACAATTTGCATATCTTCGCCCTCCTTAGAAAACCTTCAGGCCGGAGAAGCCCATGAAGGCAAGCGCCAGCAGTCCGGCGGAAATCAGCGCGATGGGGAAGCCCTTGAAGCACGCGGGACAGTCGGCACGGTTCACCCGCTCCCGGACGGAAGCGAACAGCACGATGGCCACGGTGAAGCCCAGGCCGCCGGCAGCGCCGTTGACCACGCTCAGCAGGAAGTTGTAGCCCTTCTGCACGTTGACCAGCACCACGCCCAGAACGGCGCAGTTGGTGGTGATCAGGGGCAGGTACACGCCCAGCGCCTTGTACAGCGCGGGGACGCTCTTCTTCAGGAACATCTCCACCACCTGCACGATGGCGGCAATGACCAGAATGAAGGCGACGGTCTGCATGTAGTCCAGTCCCAGCTTCACCAGCAGCACGTTGACCGCGTAGCAGGCAGCAGAGGCGATCGCCATAACGAAGGTAACGGCCATGCCCATGCCCAGAGCGGTATCGATCTTCTTGGAAACGCCCATGAAGGGGCAGATGCCGTAGAACTTGACCAGAATGAAGTTCTCACTGAGAATGGCGCTGAGAATAATACCGAGAATCGCTTGCATTATTTCGCCGCCTCCTTCTTCTTATTCTTCATTTCCAGATGCTTTACAAGCCACTGGGACGCGGCAATGACACAGCCCAGCACGAGGAAGCCGCCCACAGGCATGACCATCTGCATGGCGGGATACGGAGCGGGGATGATGCGGATGCCCTCGCCGCCGTTGAGGATCAGGGCCTTGCCGTTGGCGCTCATGGGGAACTTGCCCACCTTGTAGGCAATGCCCTGGGCCTTACACTGCTCCTCGGTCAAACCCACGGAGGCCGCCTCCGGCTCCATGTACACGCAGGTGGGATTGGTCTTTTCGCAGTAGTGAGCCTCCAGGCCGCAGATGTTCTCCGAGGCTACCTCGCCCATGGCGGAGGCGGTGTGGGCCAGCTGTGCATGGCCGAACACGCAGTCGCCGATGGCATAGATACCAGCTTCCTGGCAGGCCTCGATAACACCAAGTCCTGTAGCACCAGCTGCCTGGAATACGATATCAGCGCCATTGGTGATCTCTGCATTAGCCATGGATTTACCAGTAGCGGAATCTGCGAAAGAGTTTGCATTCATCTGCTGAACAGTAACATCCGGATTTGCATCGATAGCACCTGCACAATAGCCGTATCCAAACTGGTTCATGGTCTCGTTAGTCATACCAACTACGAATCCGATATTGTTGCTCTTAGTTGTAAGACCTGCTACATATCCTACCAGGTAGGAAGCCTGCTCTGCATGGAAGATAAGGCTGGTTACGTTCGGCAGATCGATGGAAGAATCATCGATGATAGCAAATTTGGTATCCGGGTTAGCTTCTGCTGCTTCTCTGGTAGCATCTGCCAGCATATAGCCGACACTGATGATCAGATCGTAATCCTCATCAATGAAAGTCTCGATGTTCGGTTTGTAGTCTGCGTCAGTAGCGGACTCCAGATAGTTTACAGTTACGCCAAGCTCTTCGCCTGCTCTCTCAAGCCCTTCCCAAGAAGACTGGTTGAAGGAACCGTCGTTAACTCCACCTACATCAGTGATCAGACCGATCTTCAGATCAGATGCCTCTTTTGCCCCATCAGTGGATTCGGATTTGCTGCTTCCGCATGCGGTCATGGATGCAACCATGGATACTGCTAATAATACAGCCAGCATTTTCTTTTTCATATGTTTCTCTCCTTTTTTTCTTTTTCGGCTATTCACCTTATTTTATAATACCATCAATCTGCATAAATGAAAAGAAGTATTTTTCAAGTTCTCATCATTTTCCATAATTCATGTTTCACGCTGTCATCGGCAAAAGCCACTTCCACCGCATTACGCTCTATCCGATAGAATTCCTCCAGTGGGATTCCACAGTGTTTCTGTACCTCTTCCATCTCCCTGGAAAGGGTTGTTCCGCTGACAGTACGGTTATCGGTATTTAATGTTACCAAAAGTCCTTCTTCCAGGAATTCCCTGATGGGATACTGCTCCCAGCTGTTCACTGCATGGGTCTGCAGGTTGCTCACCGGACACATCTCAATACCGGTTCTGTGTCTTCTGCAGACATCCATGATATCTTTCCGTCTGCCCATGGCAATGCCGTGGCCCACTCTCGCAGCACCCAGTTCTACTGCGCCCAGAA
>ENA-ORPF01001226-ORPF01001226.1-human-gut-metagenome-genome-assembly--contig:-NODE-1226-length-21934-cov-7.137803_pt1 | contig 21934 bp, 20 predicted proteins | sample MGYA00242140_ERZ509070 | MGnify/ENA primary metagenome ERZ509070 (study PRJEB26280, sample SAMEA2338713) | human gut metagenome | biome: human gut; feature: human-associated habitat; material: faeces... | reverse complement strand
GCTTACCTCAACAGCGATTTAGCCGCTGTTGAGGTTTGACAGTTGGGGAAAACCTCTGTCAACCTCAGGTTCACTCGCTTCCGCACTCGGAAAGGATAACCCGTTCCGCTACCGTGGATACGTGTTCGATGAGGAAACGGGGTTCTATTACCTCCAAAGCAGGTACTATGATCCCTCAGTCGGAAGGTTTATCTCTGCGGACGTCCTCCTGTCAACCGGTCAGGGCGTCCTGGGGCATAACGCTTATGCTTATTGCCTGAACGATCCGATAAATAGTGTTGACGGCAACGGCAACTTTTCGTTCAAGAGCCTTTTTTCAGGTGCAAAGCTTGTTTCAATCGGTGTAACTGCGATTGCGGCAGCAGCAACGATATTGACATGCGGAGCAGCCGCGCCGATAATGGTTGCGGTCGCAACAGCAACAGCTGTTGCGGGGACTGCAACGGTAGTTAACGGAATGGCAGAAATCGGTGAGGGGCTAACCGCATCGAGCGATACTTCAAATGACGGAACGAACTTTGTTCGCGACTGGATTATGGGAGGCAACGCCGATGCATACGAGAAGCAAAAGCGAATATTTTCAACGGCAGCGCAAATAGGAACCATGATTTGCGGTTCTTATTACACCGCAAAGGGCGGCAACGTCTGTTTCGTTGCGGGAACGCAAGTCGAGACGGCGGACGGAAGCACTGCAATTGAAAATATCAAAGAGGGCGACCGTGTTTTTGCGGCAAACCCGGAAACCGGAGAGGTTGCATATAAAAAAGTTGTACAAACGTTTGTAAACGAAACGAATGAGCTTGTTGAAGTAACGGTAAACGGCGAAACGATAAAATCAACCCCGTCCCATCCGTTCTATGTTCCGCAAAAAGGCTGGACAAGCGCAATCTCACTTCGTGCGGGAGATATTCTTGTTCTCAGCAACGGTGAGTATGTCATTGTTGAGCAGATTCAGCATGAACTGCTCGAGAGTCCGATCAAAGTCTATAACTTTGAAGTCGAGGATTTTCACACCTATTATGTTTCGGCAAACGCGGACTCGGATGAGTTTGTGCTGGTGCATAATAGCTGTAGTGGAGTAAGCAGAAAAGATCTTGATAAAGCTGCCGGAGACTTAGGCTATTCAAAAGTGAGGGGGCAAACTTCACACGGCCAACCGATATATTATAACAACAGAGCCAATAAATCGGTTAGATATATTACGCCTGATGCGGATGCACATAATGGAGGATTTTGGAAAGCAGCAAACTCGATTAAAAATCTTGCAAGCAAGGCGACACGCACAGGAACATTCACGAAAAATATGATATGGTTAAAAGATTGATGGAAATCAGACTTTCAAAATACGATCCAAAGTATCGGAGAAAAGGCAATTATGCCAAAGACGATTGGACTGCCGTTAGTGATATTGGAAAAGTGTTTGACGATGGCACCAAGTTTACCAAGCGTCAATATCTTGAATGCGAGCAAAGGTATGTCGACTGCATTCTTGAATTACTGAGGAGATGCGGACAGGAGAGATTCAACATAACAAGCTATGAAAAGCATAGCTTCGGATTGAGGTCGTTGCTTTGTTCGATGCGATTAGACCGCAAACTTAGAATAACAAAGTGGAAGGATAAACAAATTCTTGAAGGTAAAGGTGTAGAATTGTTTATTCGTGATTGTCTTCGTGAAAACTGCTGGGGTAAGCTCGAGAACAAGACAACATATATTCATTTTGGCTATGATTACTATGTGTATATTGGTGTTGATTTGCCCCCTGCATGCGTGGCATGTACGGTGGACAAATACGGTCTGTTTTTTGAAGTAATGAAGTCGCCTTATAGTTCTGACTAATTGAATATACTGATTATTGCTCGCGCAATAGACATAAATAAAGCTCATTGACAGCAGCGGCAGCACTGTTGTAGAATATTGCTATGACAGTTGGGGCAAACTGCTGTCAACATAGGGCTCGCTCGCTTCCACACTCGGAAAGAATAATCCCTTCCGTTACCGTGGGTATGTGTATACCGGCAATCTGACGATTGACGGACGAGGAGACGGGCTTCTACTACCTCCAAAGCAGGTACTATAACCCCGAAGTCGGCAGGTTCATTTCCTCCGATGTCCTCCTCTCCACCGGCCAGGGCGTAATTGGGCATAACGCGTATGCGTATTGCCTGAATGATCCTATAAACAGCGTTGACAGTACCGGCAACTTTTCCTTCAAAAATCTCTTTTCCGGCGTTAATCTTGTTTCGATCGGTATTACTGCTATTACAGCAGCGGCTACGATACTCACATGCGGCGCAGCTGCACCATTAATGGTTGCCGTGGCAACCGCCACCGTTGTTGCGGGCACGGCAACATTTATAAACGGAGTTGCCGAAATAGGGGAAGGAATATCTGCATCGAGTGACACAGCAAATGACGGAACGAATTTTGCTCGTGATTTCGTCATGGGAGGTAATGCCGATGCATATGAAAAGCAAAAAAGAATATTCTCTGCAGCAGCACAAGTAGGAACCGCGATTTGCGGAGCCTATACCGCCGCTAAAGGCGGCAACGTCTGTTTTGTTGCCGGAACACAGATCAAAACGGATGACGGCAGTACTGCCATTGAGGATATCCGAGAGGGCGATTGTGTTCTTGCAACAAACCCCGAAACCGGAGAAACCGAGTACAAGCGGGTTGTTCAAACCTTTGTGAACGAAACGGATGAGCTTGTTGAAGTAACGGTAAACGGCGAAACGATAAAATCAACCCCGTCCCATCCGTTCTATGTTCCGCAAAAAGGCTGGACAAGCGCAATCTCACTTCGTGCGGGAGATATTCTTGTTCTCAGCAACGGTGAGTATGTCATTGTTGAGCAGATTCAGCATGAACTGCTCGAGAGTCCGATCAAAGTCTATAACTTTGAAGTCGAGGATTTTCACACCTATTATGTTTCGGCAAACGCGGACTCGGATGAGTTTATGCTGGTGCATAATAGCTGCAATCATAACAGCCGTTGGAACAGCGAACGAAGGAATTACTGGAAGAGACAAGCAGCCTCATACACAAACGGCCCAACCAATGAAATGTCGCCAAGTGGGTTATACAGAGTGACAAAGAACAATTTGAACCGAATGCTTCGTGGGTGTGCGCCGATTGGAACTGACGACAAATCTGTAGTGTTGCACCATATTTATGGTATCGTCAACGATTTCTATGAATATACAGAGATGCTGGCAACAACGCATACGGGCTCTTTTAGAATGCTTCACCCGTTTCTGTTTAACAAATAATAAATACCGGAGGTAAAAACATGGACTGCAAAAAAACGATTATCGACTATCTTGAGGGAAGAATCAAGCCAGCAGAGCTTGAAGAACTGTTCGAAACTCATCCCGAGCTGCTTGATTGGGTACAGAGCATTGTGCCGGAAGACCAGAGGATGGAAGCCGGCGAATTCGTTAACGGGCATTATGAAAGCCGCACTGTTCCGTTCGATATTCGTCTCTTCATTAAACAAGAAAAGACAATGTTCGGAGGCAAAGGAGAGTATTCGTTGGGAGTTCGAGTTGATATATTTAGCGTCATTAGTAGGCTCGTTAAGGCAGCTTTTCCCGACATGGAGATCAATCTGACGGATGAAGTGAACGAAATGCACGGTTTGTCATTGGACGCATGCCCGAGCTATATCGGCGGCGTGGAGGTAACTGAAACGATAGAGAATATCATTAGAGAGTTGCCCGAAAACCTGTCGAAAAGCAAACGAATTGCGCTTGCAAGAAGCCGGATTAAGGATGCCTTTCACATTGAAGGGAGAAAATGGCCGTATTGGATTCAGGAGCCCGACTGGCCCGCAAATAACGGCAAACCGATGAAGTACGTTTCAACGGTGCGGCTTAATGCTGATCAGCGTGAACACCATTTTGTTGACGTTGACACGGGCGAAGAACGAATCGTTATGGATTGCACCTGATCAAAAGCTTTTCGCGAATGCGAATAAGCGAATCCGAATTCCGACCGCGCGGCGGGAGACTCGGCATAAATGCACACAATCAAAGTGCATTTTTCGTGGTTTCCTGCCGCGCGAATGAGTTATTTCACCAAGCAAAGAAGAAACTATGAGTATGATTCCATGAATCAGCTTGTGCGCGAAAATCTGTACTACGGAGAAAACAATTCCGCGAACTCAACTTACACTTATGCATACGATTCCTACGGCAACATGCTCGGAAAGTATCGCTATGCATACACAACGGGTTCAATTGCGAACAAGTTGATCCCAACCATCCGGGGAGGTAGTTTCAATGTTTAAAAGAAAGATGTTTTTTATGTTTCTGTTTGTTCTTTTCATGGCATTCATTGCAGGGACATTTGTTGTGATTGGCAAAAACAAGCTTCCGGAAACTAAGGCGTTTGATGTGGGCGATTATCAATATTATATTGATAAATTTCCGTCAGAAGATAATTTAGGGTTCATATCCAATCCAAAAGATCTTCTCGAAAAAGTTGAAGTAATTTGGATCAATAAGTATGGAGAACGTATAAAAAAGCAGAAACCCTATCAAGTATTCTATGATAAGGCAAACGGTATTTGGCTTGTTCAGGGAACATTGCGATCCAATATGACGGGTGGTGTTGCAAACATCTTGGTGGATAATGACACAGGCAGGGTCTTAGCACTCTGGCATGATAAGTAATTTATGTCGATGAGCATCTTGCTGTTCCAATATGTATCCGTTCAAATGTATCCGTTCAAAAACAGTACCGACGTTGCTGTTGCTTTCGTGCATAACCGATTTTTTAAAGCAAAGAAACAGATGTACGGTTCTGATTGGCAGGATACATAGATTTTAATTATTAATAAAACTACGCGAGGAAGGAAAAAGCATATGAATTTCAGAATAACGGATGATGTAAGCGAGCACGATGTCAATGAGATACATGGAATGCTGAAAGAATATAATCTTGCTCATCGTGAACAATCAAAAAAATCCCGATAGGGCTGTTCTTTGAAGACGAAAACAACAGAAAACTGGCAGGATTGACAGGAGAGATATTTGGAAATTGGCTTTGCATTCAATTCCTTTTCGTCAGTGAACAACTCAGAGGGCAAGGTATCGGAAGCAAGTTATTGGAGACCGTGGAAAGCGAAGCCAAGCAGCGCGGCTGCAAATATGCTTTTGTGGATACTTTTTCTTTCCAAGCTCCGATATTCTACAAGAAACATGGATATCAGGAGGTTTTCACCCTTGAGGAATATCCGTATACCGAAAAAAGACATTACTACACAAAAAAATTTGTTTTGATTGAGATTAACAGCGATAACCGCGAAACATATAGGCGCGTTGATAGCAAAGCCTTAGGTGAAAATCGGCAGCTGAGACTGTAAAATTGAAAAACAGCAAAGAAAGTCGAGAGTCCAATCTTCTGAAGCGGTATAATGCTTATGGTAAGGAGCTGAGGAGGATGAAGGAACAGGTATTGGCTGTCCAGCGGATGCAGGATTACATAGAAAATAACAACACGGGTGAAATCAGCTTATCCGATCTTGCGCGGGTATCGTTGTTTTCTCCATGGCATGCCTACCGGCTTTTTCGAGACTGCCTCGGGCTGACACCTACCGAGTATATACGCAAATACCGACTCACTCAGGCGGCAAAGCAACTGCGAAGCGGAGAGAGCAAGGTCATCGATGCGGCCTACAACGCCGGGTTTAACAATGCGGACACTTTCACGCGTGCGTTTTACCGCGAGTTCGGCCTAAACCCAAGCGATTATATGAAAAGTCCCGTTCCCGTCCCGTTCTTCATTCCTTACGGTGCAAAATATCGTGAAATGAGAAAGGAGAGCATTGACGTGTCCAACATTCAAACAATTTTCGTGCAGGTGATCCGCAGGCCGGAACGTCTGTGCATTATTAAGCGCGGCAAGTGCGCAGAGGACTATTTTCCCTACTGTGAAGAAGTCAGCTGCGATGTTTGGGGCATACTCATGAGTATGCAGTCTCTCTGCGGAGAGCCGGTTTCCATGTGGCTGCCGCCAAAGTACAAAAAGCCAAACACATCCACCTATGTTCAGGGCGTTGAGGTTGAAACCGATTATGCGGGAATGATTCCGGAGGGCTTTGATACCATTCACCTGCCGGAAGCGGAGTATCTGATGTTTCAAGGTCAGCCATTCCGTGAGGAGGATTACTGCGAGGCAATCCGCATCGTTCAGGCGGCGATGGACAGCTATGATCCGTCCGTCATCGGCTGTTGCTGGGACAACGAAAACCCGCGCATTCAGCTTGAGCCCTGCGGTCGGCGCGGCTATATAGAGTTGCGTGCGGTCAGGAGGATCGAAAAATGAGCGAGGCTGTTTTTGTTGAAGGCTTGAGCAAAGCGTATGCCGGGAAAACAGTGGTCGATCATCTGAATCTCTCTGTGAAGACCGGTACGGTGTTCGGTCTGCTCGGCGCAAACGGTGCCGGAAAAAGCACCGCAATCGAATGCATACTCGGAACAAAACAGGCAGATGCGGGAACGGCTTTTTATCGTACTGACACTGATTCCGCGGCCGGAGATTGTCTTTCTTGATGAGCTGACCACAGGCCTTGACGCAAAAGCGCGCCGCAACGTGTGGAAAACGCTTGAAGGCCTGAAAGAACAGGGTCTTACGATTTTTTGACTTCTCACTTTATGGATGAAGTTGAAGCATTGTGTGATGAAATCTGCATTTTGAAAAAGGGGACAATCGTTTTTCACGGAACTGCGGAACAGGCAAAGCGGCAGTGCGGCTGCGAACGCTTAGAAGATGCCTATTTGCTGCTTTCGGATGAGGAGGCGGACGCATGAAGCGCCCTTTTACTTTTCTGAAAACGGAGCTGAAGCTCAGCGTGCGGGATATGAATATGGTTATCTTTGCCGTTATCATGCCGTTTATGATTTTATCATTCTCTGCATAATCTACGGTGCAAAGCCTGCCTGTGACGGTGCAGACTATACGTTCTTGGAGCAGTCTTTCGGAGCTGTCAGCGCAGTTGCAATTTGCGCGAGCAGATTAATGGGGCTGCTGTTGGCCGTGTCCGGTTTGCGGGAGATGAAGGTTCTCAAGCGGATGCGGGTTACGCCGGTCAGTCCTATATTCATTCTCGGCGTAGAGCTGGCGATGTATGCCGTTTACTGTGCCGTCCCCCTTGCGACGCTGTCGATTTGTGTCATGCTTGGAGTTGCCGCACTCAGCACGACCCTCGCTATTCGTTTCTTTCGTTGGGAGTAAGATGCCAATATTTAAGCGGCGGAATCGCATTTTTTAATGGAGCTGCGGCATCATCAGCTGCAAAAAAGCCCGGGCAACTCAAAAAGAGTTGACCGGGTTTGCTTTTGTACATAAATTGCTTTTTGCTTTTGTATTACTCAACGCCCAATGCCTTATACACTGCGTCCTCTGCGCTTTGGTAGAAAATCAGGTTGAAGCAACCGATTAGATCGGCGGGAGCTGTTCCGAGGTCAGCCGCAGAGGTAATGGGAAGAAGCACCTTCTTTGCACCGCTATCGAGGCAAACCTGAAGGGCATTTGCAAGCTCGTCCACCTTGAGCATCGTTCCGGCAATGCTGATCTCGCCCAGCACCGCCAAACTGCTGAGGGTCGGCTTTCCAAGCGCAATCGAACAGAGCGCGATCAGCGTGGGAAGTGCCAGCTTCTCGGTCATGCCGATGCCCTGCAAATCCTGATAGTTGATGATATAGTCCTTTGTTGTTGTGCTAATCGCGCCGCTGATGCGGTTGCCGTTTGCTTTCAGATAGTTGAATGCGGTATTTGCCGCTTCCTTACACTTTCCGTCAGAGTTCAGTCCCGTCCGCTCAAACTTGCCGTTGCCGGGAAGCATCTGCGATTCCAGACGGAAGACGCCGATCATGCCGCTCTTTCCCTGTGAAACCGTATAGACCTGACCGGGATTGCACATTCCTTCGGGGATGAGTTTTCCGCCGCCCTGTTCCGGGACAGAGACGAAATGTTCCTCAAAGGTATCGTTGTCAATGTACGAAAAATTGACGTCATAGAACTCCATACCGCCCAGCTTTTTGAGCTGCTCCTTGACGCGGCGGCGCATTTCGAGCGCAAACTTGAGGATTTCTTCAAGCTGTTCTTTCGTGAACTCCCCGTCCGGATAGAGCAGCTTGATCATGCCGCCAACCATCTTGCGGACGGCAATGGTATCGCGCTGATTAAGGTTTTTGCCGAGGCGGAAATACTTGTCCAGCGCATCGCCGTACTGCTCCTTGCGAAGCTCCCGAATAAACTCTGCCAGATAGTCGGTGATGAAGCCGTAGTCGTTGGTGAAATGCTCCGGACGGAACTTCGGTATCTCCCAACCGGGAATATAGCAGTGCATACGGTCAAGGAACGCTGTGTCCGTTCCCATTTCGGGAGGGAATGGGTCAAAGAGGCTGGACGTTTTCAGCAGCACATCCACGCTCTGATTGATATTGCCGACAAAGACCATTGATGCGGTCGCGGCTTTTTCTTCCTTTCCACGGGCAAAGGAGCCGGACGCCATATAGTCCTTCATGATCTGGATGCCGTCTTTGTCCTTGAAGTTGATACCGGCAACCTCGTCAAACGCCACGCAGTCCCACAAGCCGACCAAGCCCACGGTTTTTCTGCCCATGTTGTAGAACGGGTTCGCAACGGTAGTCTGACCGCCGGAAACAAGGATGCTGTTCGGGGAGATTTCTTTGTAGATATGGGATTTGCCGGTGCTTCGCGGACCTAACTCACAGAGGTTGAAGTTGTTCTCCACAAGCGGCAGCATACGGGCAAGCAGCAGCCAGCGTTCGCGGTCATTCAGCTTATCCGGCTCATAACCGCAGGAGCGCAGCATGATCTCAAGCCACTCTTCTTCGGTGAAGTTCTTTCTGCCTTCCTTCAATTCCTCAATGTCCACATGGGGCATCTGGATTGGCGTCAGCTTGCGGATGTGGATGGGAGAGGCATTTTTCTCTTCTTCCAGAAACTCATATTCGAGCTGCACAATGCACCAGATACCGCCGCAGAGCAGCCGGTCAAACTTTGCGGGATAGTCCTCTGAAATGGGAATATTCTTGATACCAAGGTTGGAGAACTCCGCCTCATAGGTATCTTTTTTCATATTCAGATTGACGGTGATCTTGTCAATGACCGTGTGCATCCCGCGCTGACGCAGCATGGAGAGGATCTTCTGCGCCTCGTCCGGACGGACATAGTTGTCCGCCAAGATGCGCTTGACATTCTCCACGCCGGTCTCGATGACCTCCGGATCATCCGAGCTGCAATACTGACCAAGTAAAAACTCAAGGACATAGACCGGCACATTTGCGCCTTCCTTGATCTTCTTCGTCAGGTCTTTGCGGACAATCTTTCCGTCAAAGAACTGCCGCAGTTTTTGGTCGATCACTGCGTTCTTATCATCGGTCTCTCCGTGTTTTATCTTTTCATCCATCATTATAACTATTGCTTTTGCGCAGCAAAAGCCTCCTTTCTTGCTTGTTGAACCCATCCACCGCTCCGCGGTCCCCCTCCCCTTTCAGGGGAGGCTGAGGCGGGGTGTGTTTTTCATGGGGATCCCTCCACCGCTCCGCGGTCCTCCTCCCTTTTCAGAGTGACCCCTCCACCGCTCTTGCTTGTTGAACCCCTCCACCACTTCGTGGTCCCCCTCCCCTTTCAGGGGAGGCTGAGGCGGGGTGTGTCTTCCATGGGTGGCTGGGGCGGAGCGCATATTAGGCTCCCCTGAAAGGGGAGCTGTCACCGCAGGTGACTGAGGGGTTCACACCAGCGGATTCCGCTTGAAATCCCAGGATGCCTCATAGGAATCCCAATCCTTGCGAGATAGCGTCACGTTATATTCTACCAGTTCATCAACATCTGGCTTTTTTGAATCATCTATAATCACGGGGATGCACCCAGCAACGCCATTGCTAAAATTGATTGTTGGCGCGATAAGCGCAGCTATTTTTTCTACATATTTTGTGTTTAATAGGCCAAGAAGATATAGTATCTGCGACGAGTTTGCTGATGATATTGGTCCGGCATCTCCCATGACATGATCCATATCTAAGATTACTCTAAAACTTGGCTTATATGTTGTAACCAAACTCCATGTAATACAGGGCTTAAAGTATAGTTTCGTGTTGATATTTCCAGAGCCTCTGAAAGAGATAACGTCGTTTCCGTCGTCGTTCCAGTTGATTACATATTCATGATTGCCGTACCATCGTCTAAACTCGCCGCCTTTATTATACGGCTTGAATTGATTGGAAAACTTTGCACTATTTATTTCGAACCAAAATCTAAGCCATATATCGTTGTTCCCAGTAAACATTCCTTTCCGAGTTGGTGCAATGGATGTCAAAGGTTTCCCAATTACGAAGGAATGTACAAGTTGATCGCTAATCCAATACGCCACCGGAGAACCGGGGATTTTGGAGAAGTTGGACTGGTCTGCCGCATACCGATTTTCACCCGCAAGGAACATATCCTCTTTTCCTTGCTGAGAAGTCGGCTCGATCAGGCGGCAATATTCGCCCTTGTAATCTGCAATATGGCTCTTGCGGATGACAAACGATGTGGTCTGCACCACTTCGCCGCCGATCTCTTCAAACGCCCTTGCGCCAAGATGCACCATATTGACAATATCGACTGCCAGCAGCTTTGTACGCAGTTTCTCAAAGCTGGACAGGAACATCCAAGCGTGCTGCGTAATCATCGCCTGATAGCCGTTTTTCTTCGCCATCTGCCCGCAGCGTTCGATGAACACGGCAAACATATCCGCCTTGCTGTCCGGGAAGTTCTTCTTTACATAGTCGTTGACTTTTGCTCCGGCGTTGCTGACTGCCATATACGGCGGATTTGTGACTACCACATCGTACTGCTGAGATAGTGCTTCGCCAATATTGATAAGTCTTTGCAGAAGCGGTGCAGCAATCTGCTCACCGTGGATTCCAAACAACTGCTGCCCGCCCTCATCTTCTGTCCTCGGAACTGCGAAACGCCTCAGCAAATCCCAGTCGCAAGGCGTTACCGTCAAAATACTGCCGTACTCCTTTGCATCCCGCAATTCATCCAACAGACGTAACACCTGTTTCACGGCAGTATCATACTCATCCTGTGAAAGTGTAATACCCATATCGTGAAGTGTCGCGGTTGTAATGGTGTTGCTCTCCGCAAAAGCGTATATATGGGGTTGAATGCCGCGCGTGAGCAGGCGCCGGTCATACTGCCGTGCCTTCATCATGACGGCAAAATAGGCAAGCTGCGCCGCACGGTCATCAATATCTAACCCAAAGAGGTTGTTTTCAAGAATGCTCTGTGCCGCGTCCCGCTGGCTATATCCGCTTGCCTCATAAATCTGCATCAGCACATCAAAGGCATAGACGAGGATATGCCCGCTGCCCATGCAGGGATCGATGACCTTGATGCCTTTGACGTCGAGATTGGCGAACTCTGCCTGAATCTCATCAAGCTGCTTGCGTACTTCCTGCGTCTGTTCCGCTTCGGGCAGATAATACTTCCAGCCCATTTTGTCGGCAATCAGCTTTTCCGTTGCAATGCGCTCGGATTCCGCTTCGTGCCAAGTCATTTCATCCAAGCCGCGACCGTCCGCATAGATGCCCTCATTCTTGCGCTTGTCCACATAGATTCTGCCAAGGCTGTTTTCAACCATATAGCGGACGATCCAGTCCGGAGTGAAGAGCTGCGTTGCGGAAGGGATGCGCTCCTTGGTGATCTTCACATTTTTCTTGAGCAGCGCAAAGGTATCATCCTTGAGTTCGGTGTTGTAATACTGATACAGCCAGCCGATGATCTGAACGGCATCCTGCCAGTCTTCTTCGGGAATGTCGGAAACCATGTGACCAAGAACGCTGTCCTGACGGAGAATGTTGTTGGGCAGCAGCATTTCCGTGTAGCCGCCCATTTCCTCAAACATACGGGGAAGAGCCTCGTTCAGGGCGTTGCACTGCGTCAAAAGCAGATAGCGATAGAGACCTTCGGTGTCATTGCTCTCGATATACTCCGCAACTTTCTCCCGGTTCAGCCCCGGAAGTTCAAGGTGCAGGACATCACTCAGAATCTCCGGCTTGAACGCGCCGGTGCTGTCCGAGAATACGCGAATATGGGAGGGCAGATAGTTGTTGACCTCCATAAAGCGCAGGGCGATAAAGCGGTTGAACCAAGTGTAGGCAACCTCTTCCATGACCTGCTTGTAGCCCTTTTCCTGGATTTGCTTGATGAGTTCCTGCCGCTGGGACTTTTCCTCCGCCGTCAGCAGCCGCCCATTGAGGGTGTCCGCAGAAGCGTCACCGAGACCGGACTTGTCAATTCCATATTGATAGGCACGCTGCTTTACCTGGGTTATCAGCTCTGTACGTGCCCACATAGCAAATTTTTGGATCTTGCTCTTATCCACCTGTCCTACTCTCCTTAATTGATCTGCACCCCGTCACAGCTTTCCAGCATCGTTATCAGCTTCTCACGGATCGACTCCACATATTTGTCCACGTCTTCCTTGCTTTGCAGCCGTTTGGCAGCACACAGGTCATACCTACGAATCGTGGTGATCTTCCTTGCAGGAGGCTCCGACCCGGGGAGATCACCGTCATCGTGCAGCTTTTCCATGTAGCGGCAGGTATTTTCACGGTATTTCAGCACCTGCGTGGTCATGGCATCCAATTGGGTCAGCGTGGTGGCTTCGGCTACCGCTTTGCGCTTTTCTTCAAAATATCCGTCAGCTGCCCGCAGAACATCTCCGGCATTTCTCACCTCACCAGCCAGCTGGTGAACGTCCTCCATGCAGTGACGAATATTTTCCAGCACTTCCTCACGCTTTATAGTCAACTGCTTGGCATACGCTGTGTTGATTTTTCGAATCAGCTCCGGCAGCTCGCCAATGCGGGAATAGGGGCGGGGCATGGAGAGAATGGCTGTGATATCGCCAATGGCCTTAATGGTATCAGCATCCGCCGCAAAATACTCACGCTCTCTGCTTATATCGGTAAGGCATCTTTGAGCGTCATCGTACACCTCTCTCTGCGCCTTAAAGAACATTTCCACATCTTCCATATCCTCTGCGGACTCAAACAGCTCATCCTGCCGACGAACCATATTGGTGAGCAACGCAATATTGTCCTTGCGCTGTCCAAGAATGTCCACCATCAGCCTGTATTCTGTTTCTACCTTCTCCTTTTCGGGATATGTGCCCTTGGAATAGTAGTTATCCAAAAGCTTTTGGCAGTACTCCCGTTTCGCCTCAAATATCGCCAAGACATAACTATTCAAAGCATCCGCATCGGTGGGAACATCCATGGCATTCTTATAATCCCGCAGGAAAGCTACGCTCTTACGAATCAGTTCCTCGGGCGGGGCAACCTTGCGCACCACAATCGCCTTATCAATTTCGGATTTCTTTCGCAGATAATCCACCAACCGACGGTCGTCCTTTTCGACAACAGCACCGCCATATCGAATTTGGATCTTTTGCTGTACGACCAGCCGCGCGACCAGTGCGGCAATGTCTATTTCTCGCCAGCCAAAGGGGAGTGCCTGGAACCTGCGCTGCACATCGCCCATCGAGATCGTACCGCCAACGCCGTTTTGGTTTTTCAGCTCCAGCCACTGGCTGATCTCATTTAGTGCTTCCTCGTTATTGGCGCCCGTCCCGGCAATGCCGATCTCCTCATATGCTCCGTTTAGGATCTCCAAAATGTCTGCATCACTGTCGGCAAACCGATTGACATAATTCAGCTTGGAATAGACACTCTCCACCAGGCTGGTCATGGCACCGTCCAGCTTTTCCTTTGCAGAACCGGATCTCTGCTCCAAGATCTCACCGTGGACATAGAACTTTCCATCAACGATGGCCTTTTCGATTAAGCTGCGGGCATGACTTTCCAGCCTCCGTGCCTCATCGTTGCGGTCCCGAATGATCCGCTGGAAGCTTTCCGGCATTTGCGAAACATTCCGCTTCTTTACATACTTGCGGATCCTCATTGCCTGCTCCAGCTCATCATAATACGGAGTATCCGCCGAGAGAACTACAATGGCCTCGTTGTTAATTTGGGATTCCATAAGAAGCCTTGCCTCTCCGCCCTCGAGGAAATCGGCTGCCGCCGTGACAATGCGCAGCCGCATTCCGCCGCAGGAGGCACCGTTCAGCGTTTCATCGACATACTGGTCATATGCATAATCATACCGGCCGTACTTAAACTTTTTTGCGGGATAGATTTCACCATAGACTGTCTGGGAAATGCTTTGGACGATTTGAGCGCTGTCTACGCTGGTGTTTTTGATCTCAACGGCAACATCCTGCTCCTCATCGGTCAGGAAGGTATAGGTATCCCCATTACGGGAGATATAATTTTGGGTCAGCAGGCGATCCAGTGACGCCGCAATAGAGGCTCGCAGAGTGATTTTGTCGGCGTGAATATCATCGATCATCAAAATAGAGATATTCTCTATATTTGCCTTGATATCATCGATGTATCGAATCAAATACAGCAGCTTCAGCACATTGACATCCTGCTGCTCCAGGCCGTCATGGGCATCGGCGGCATTTTGGCAGCGGTCGATCACACGGCGTATGGTACTTTCCAGGAAGGTATGCACCGTGTCATAGAATTGATAAAACGGAACCAACGCGTTTTCATCCTTATTTTCGATGCGCTGTGCCGCCTCCTGAAAGCCGGAAAGCATAGAGCGCTCGCCGCCGGAAAGGTGCTTGCCGGAGTTTCCGTGCTTGCGGATTTCGGCAAGTACCTTTTGGATGATAATAAACTGATAGGGGATGAAGGGGAAGGTTGCGCTAAACTCTTCCGCGCTGGTAAAGCCCTTAATATCAAGAATGGGATTATCAAAGACAAACAGGCTCTTTAGCCCGGAAGCTTCCTTCTCATACTCCATCTTCAAAAGGCTATCTGCTTCATCCGTCTTTGCTAGTATGCGCTTTTTAATTACTTCATCAACCGACGAGGAGGACAGGCTCAAGCGGGTATTAAAGCGCCCCTGGATTTTGGAAAAATCATCGCCGGTGATCTTTACGACAGAATCGATGCCCTCCTGGCTGGTCACCATGACCCATACCTTGCCCCGACACTTATCGCCGATTTCCTCTACCAGCGACTGTAGATTTATCATCAGGTCGCCGTCATCGCCGATATACTGCCCGACTTCATCCACGCAGAACAGCAGCCGGAAGTTATCCCCCTTACTATCCACATATTCCTTAATCTCGGAAACAAGCTGCTTAATACTCATATCGGCATTTTCTTCACCGTTAAACCAGTTTCTTGCCGCTGTTTCACTCATGCCGAGAACCGACTGCATTACCTCAACGATGTCGTCCTCAAAGAAGCCGGAAGCAGAACGGGTGTCGACCCACTCCTCGCCGTTGATCTCTTTAAATGCCGCACGGAAGGCTTCGGTCTTACCCTGCTTATCAATAAAGCGTTCCAGCTTGGCGGTTTTCAGGTCATCCCCGTAAAACCCGCAATGGTTATAGAACACCTTTGCAAACACCCGCAGCACTGCCGTCTTATCTTTTTTGATAGGACCTTCAATATCAATATTGAACAGGATCGACTCGGTGGGGATGCGAACGCACCTTTCCACCATGGCATAGGTTATGGCATCATCCAGCTTGTCCTTAAAGTAATCAAGAGCCTCCCGGCCATCCACCTTTTTGTTGGAGAGCAGATAGGAAAGCATCTTTAGAAAGTGAGATTTACCGCTGCCGAAAAAGCCGGAGATCCACACCCCGACCTTATCAGTCGGAAGGTCGATTGCCCTCGAATAGTTATCAAAGAATATATCGAAGCACCGCCGCAGATCCTTGGTGATGATATACTCACTTAACTCCTGCTTTAGGCTTTCTTGGTCATCCTGTGACACCTTGATAACGCCGTTAATGTCACGGTCGATATCCTTTTGGAACATATTTTGAATCTTCATGCCGTCTCTCCTCAATCTATCAATTTACAAAAGGTCGAACGCTCTGTAATAATGCCCGTCAAGAAATTTGCCAAACAGTCCAAGGTCCTGCCCATTGAATGAACCCGGGTAGAACATCACAATAGGAATATCTGCAAAAAGGTGCTGCATACTGTCCAGCATCTTGTGGGAACGCATAAACGGATAAATCTTTCCGACCCCGGTAAGGAAAAGCACATCCCCGTATTCATGGGGCTCATACTTCATATATTCCAGCAATGCCTCCGGCGTCGCGATCTTTTGAAGCTGGTCGAGCAGATAGTCCTTTCCCCGTCGTTCCTCCAGCGCATCTACGGACTTCAGAACCCGTTTATCCTCCAGAAGCTTCAGGAAAATCTCATAGAGATCGCACTCCTTGATGTGATACGGTGTTCCTTTTTCCTCCTTTAGCCGAGCGATAAAATCTCGGACAATGATCTCATCAGCCGGATCGTAACAAAAAACATGGATGCCGACTTCATTGCTCAAGCCTTTGTTGGCAAGGAAGCTTGGGTCAGATATCCTGTCCCGAATTCGATCCAATTCCTGCTTTATATTCCCCATACCGCTGCCCCCTTATCTAAAGCAATTAAACGCCGCCAGTGCTTCTGTATCGTTGTTGGCACGAATGCCTTCCTCCAGCTCATCGCACAAAAACAGCGGATTCAGCCGATCTGATTTAACGGTGTCAAGCATCTGTGCTTCAACCAATACCTTGGTCAAGACCTGCTTAATTTTACTGATCGTTAATTCGCTCCATCCTGCTACATCATCATTTTGCTCCTGGAGGTGGGAGAAGAAAGCATTCACGTCCTTTCGTGTAAAGGAGAAATCCTGATTCTTGTACTTTTCGCCTATCACCCCAACCATAAAGTCCCACACCAGCCGATTGTATCGCATCATCGCATACAAATTGATCTGCTTTGCGATTGCAACGGGTGCTGCAGAAAGCTCCCACCGAAGGGCATCATTATCCAATGCATCCAACCGCTTATAACAGCTGCGAACCATCCGGGAAACTAGACGTTCGGTAGGGTACTGAAATAGATTATTCTCCGTAATCTCCTCGATAGCTGCCTCAACCGGAACGCCGTCAAGGTAGTATTTCGACGCTATGCGGATCTCATAAAAGAGAAACTGCTCCGCCGTAATGGTTCCACTGTATACCTGTGATCGCTCCATATATTTCTCCGTTCGACGCAAATTCCTTGCTCATTTGACCATTAGATACAAATTCACATAATGCATTATACCACAATTTTTGATATATTGCCAATAATTACGGCAAACAAGCCGCATTTTTTGCAAAAATGCCATTTTCAAAGAGACCGCCGCCTTTTCATCACAAAGGATGCTCTTTCCTTTGACATTTTAGCACTTGCTATTATGATTATGAGCTTGATCGCTGTCCCATAGTACGGACCTATATCGCGCCGCAGCCCTATCCCGTCTCTCTGCCACCTGCCATCACTCAAACAGCTCCCGGTGCTGCTTGAAAAAGCGGTAATAGAGCTTCGTGTTCTCCAGCTCCCACCAGCTTTGCACCTGTGCCGGTGCGGCGTCCAGATTATAGATGCGGGCATTATTCATGGCAAGCAGAAAAGGGGAGTGGGTCGCGATGATAAACTGGCAGCCGCAATACCTTGACAGCTGCTCCAGCATCGCCGCCAGCTCCTGCTGCCTCTTCGGTGATAGGCTGTTTTCCGGCTCGTCCAGGCAGTACAGCCGGTCGTTTTTCAGCCGTTCGTCAAAGTACCGCAGCGCGGTTTCGCCATTGCTGTTCAATTTGACCTCCTCCCCGGCGACCCGGCGGATGAACTGCTTTCGCGAAACGGACCGGCTTCTTGCCAAAAGCTGCATCCTGACGGTATCGTAGTCCTCCATCCCGCGGAATTTAACGGTGTTGCCGTACCGCAGCGTCCCCCATTGATCCCGGGCCTCCTCCCGACATTCCCCGATCTCATCGTTATTGGTGCGGACGGTCAGCATATAATCAAAAACATCATCACTGGTGATGATCCGGCTGCCATCCGGGACGGTGTGCCGGAACCCTTCATCGTCAAAAGCCATCTCATAGCAGCAGGCGTCCACATAGGCCTTCACCATCTCGCCGGAATTAAAGGGTGCGATCCGGTTCAGCTTCAGCTTTTCCGCAATCAGATTAAGCAGGGTGCTTTTGCCGGAGCCGTTGCCCCCGTAAAGGATGGTCATATTTTGAAAATAAAGCTCCCGCAGCCCCCTTGCGGGGAATAGCCGGCAGGGATACGGGTTATCCACAAAGCCGGCACAGTCCCGGGTTTCGCAGATGCGCTCCATGATAAGCTCTTCCTCCTGCTCCGCATCGGGCAGCGTAAACCGTTCCAGATACATGAGATTTCCTCCTTGCAATATGCTGGTTTCTCTGCCCAGTATAGCAAACGCCCCTGTACATGGGCTTGTACAGGGGCTGCTATGTTGTGGCCAAACACCCACGGTCATTCAATGGCTGGCGCTCAAATAACACAGCCTGATTCATCATCAGACCTTCCTAGGTTGGAGCGAATAAAAAGTGAATTTCACTCCAACCCTACTGAAAAACATGAAAATATGAGCATAATATAATCAAGCAATAATGGCGGTACTATTTCCTATTGCATCGTTATGATGTTAGGGCGTTCAGATATTCTTCCACGTTCTGATACTGAATGCCCTCAACCACTTGACTTTCTCCGCGGTAGAGGACGAACTTTCCGGTGATCGGGCCGTAGCGGTGCTCCGTCTGGGCGCATTTTTGCTCATCGATCAGATGGCGATACTGCTGCGGGACAGCTTCTTCGCTGTGCTTGATCTCGAAAATCCGGCAGGAGCCTGCCTCCGGGTCAAACACCACCATGTCAAATTCGCCCACAGGGAATTGCAGGACAAATACCTGCTTCTTGTGGTTTGCCAGCTTGGTTTCCAGCAGGACGATATCCTCCAGCACCCGCCCCTTGACCTCCGCCGCGTGAACCTCGTCCAGCACTACGGTCTGCTCTGTCTTGTTGCGGATCTCCAGCAGCTTCCGCAGACTGTCGGTGACAAACGCAAGGTCGGTGCGGTCAAAATGTTGGATATCATTTTTGTGGCGCTAATAAGCACATTACTTTTTGCACTCTATCATCGCTTTTACTTCCGCTGCTTTTTCTGATAGTACCTGACTGTTCTGCAAAAGCCCCGAATAAAACCTTTTTACATCTGTATCGCCAAGGATGTAGCGCACCTGGCTATTTTGTAGAGCGATTTCAAATAGGCATTCTCGATCATTTTGATTCCAATCGTTAATGGATCGCATTTTCTCTACTACCGCATGGGTATTAGCAAAGCTGCTACTACCTTCTAATTGTAGCAAAAGTTCTTTCTTTCTTCTTTCTTCATGGGTATTTTGCCTATCATTTTCTATTTGTTCGTTTTTACACTCAAAGAACTTTGCCTCCAATGCCTCATTCTTGGCTGTTCGATCAATAATTGCTTTAATGAGCGCATCCAATTCGGATCCTTCTGAATAATCAGCCATTGCAAAATAACGAGTGCGATTATCTCGCATCATCTTATATACCTTGGCTTTATCGTGTGTTACTGCGCTATACACACCGATAGAGTGTCCGCCATAGGTATTTACTAGTTTCATACATGGGATGTCTGTATCGCTATCTCCGATATATACCATATTACGGAATGGTACACGTATTTCATCCGGTGCAAAAGAGTCGTTTACACCGGAATCGTTGATGTCCAAAACGCCTTTTTCAATGCGGAACAGGAATTGTGTTTTACTTGTATAATTTACAACCTGTGCAGGCCATTCAGCTACACCATCAGCGTCGTAATAAAAGGAGCTTGCATATATTCTTTTGAATGCACCCTTTTTCGCAACAGATGTCCCTTCAATCATTTCCTTGAGACCCGATGAGATAATATAGTGCTCAACAATAACACCGTGCTCCGCTCCATATGTACGAACACGTTCAAACCAATCCTCAACACCAGGGAATAGGGTAACCTTTGCGCCATACTCTTCAAGGGCCTTACGCGTGAACAAAACCTTTCCTGCTGCTTTCTTCTTCATTAAGAGCATATACGCCAGATTCTGATCCATATCATTTTTGACCGCCAGTTCATTTGACTCGGTCCAGAATTCTCCCACATCATATCCAACAGATTGGATATATCCCTGTGCCTGCATATCGTCAGGTGACAATGTCTTATCAAAATCATAGCATATTGCAAGAACAGGCTTATCTTCCTTGCGTTCTCTTGTGTACTGACCCGATGACATGGTGTACTCTCCTTTCTATCCACTGTAAATTTTCTTTTTTGAAACTTTTCCGATATAGAAACATGAACTTTCACCCCACCACCAGCTTGTTCGTCTTTTTGAGGAACTTCGCCGGGATCGGGCGGTCCAGCCGCCAGGTGATATTCATCGGTCTGCTGCCGTCGTGCTTCACATAATTTGCCGTGCCCAGATAGGTGTATGCCTCCGCGCCGCCAGTCATGCGGTCCGCCTTGAACTCACGGACAAACAGCAGCACCCTGCTGCCGCGCTCCTTATGATGGATATAGCGCTGCCCGGTGGGGGAACTTTCCACCGTGGTGCTCTGGCTCTGCCAATGGAACAAGCTCTCATTGACGGAATAATCGTTGTACATGGTGGTGGGCGAATAGTCCTTGTCCGCCTTGTTGAGCGTCACAAAGAACACGTCGATGTTTTTCTCCGGCAGCCACTTCACGCCCTCACGAACGGTGGACGGCTTCATGAAATCCAGCGCCACCAAAAGCTGATCGCGGGTGTAGGTGCAGTGCAGATCCAGCGGGCAGTCAAAGCCCAGCTCCACCGGCTCGTCGATAAAGTCGATCTGCTCGAAGCGGTAGCGCAGCAGCGCCAAAAGCTCATTGAGCAGGACGGTGCTATCGGAAAGGGCATAGAGGTTACGAAGCACCTCCTCGTCGTCCCAGTCCTCCGCGGCCTTGCCCCAAACGGTGACATAGAACATCTGCATCATCCGCTTTTCCGTATCCGGGAGCGCCGAAAAATCAACGTTATCGAGGCGCGGAAGGACATTCAGCAGGAACGAGATCCAGCGGCGGGAGTCGATCACGGCAAGCCGAGCAAATGCCTTGGTCAATGTTTCTTCCAGTGGTTCCGTGGAATTTTCGATCACATCCGCCATAGCGCAAATGCGGGAGAAGGAGGAAAACTTGTAGATCGCCCGTGGGTCAAGATGGTAGTATTCCAGGAAGTTTTCAAGCGTCAGCTCCAGCCCGCTGTCCTCCGTGAAGGATGCCGCACGGGTCACCAATCCGGCCGTATTGCCATAGGATGCGCGGATATTCTCCAAAATGTATTTGGCGGCCTTCTTCTCCAGCTGGATATAGCAGCCCTTGGGGACGGACACAAAGCCGTCCTTGATCTCCCGACTCACACTGCGGGTGGCATTGGATAGCAGCGCTGCAAATTTATCCTCGAAATTATACTTTCTGTTTGCCTGCCCGATGAAGTCCAGCACGGTCAGGCATTCCTTATCCTCGGCCAGCCGCAGGCCACGCCCCAGCTGCTGCAGGAAGATGGTCAGCGACTCGGTGGGGCGCAGGAACAGGACGGTGTTTACCTCCGGAATATCCACGCCTTCATTGTAGATATCCACGACGAAGATGAACCGCACCTCGCCCGTTATCAGGCGATGCTTGGCGGTCCTTCTCTCCTCATCGGTGGATTTTCCGGTCAGGAACATGGAGGGGATATGGTGGTCATTAAAGTACCGGCACATGAATTCCGCGTGCTCCACCGAAACGCAGAAGCCCAGCCCCTTCACGTCATCAATATCGGTCACATATTTCAGCAGCGATGTTACCACATGGTCGGCACGGCGGTTGGCAACCGCCCCGCTGAATGTGTAGATGTGCTCCAGCTCGCTCTTTTGGTAGCCACCGGCAGACCATTTGAGCGCATCCAGAT
>ENA-ORPF01001223-ORPF01001223.1-human-gut-metagenome-genome-assembly--contig:-NODE-1223-length-21956-cov-5.686498_pt1 | contig 21956 bp, 13 predicted proteins | sample MGYA00242140_ERZ509070 | MGnify/ENA primary metagenome ERZ509070 (study PRJEB26280, sample SAMEA2338713) | human gut metagenome | biome: human gut; feature: human-associated habitat; material: faeces... | reverse complement strand
TCAGCTCTGCAATGCTGCCGATGGTGTGTCTGTGTCCACATTCACATTCCCAGATGGGCAGTGGAGTACCCCAGTATCTTTCGCGGGACAGACCCCAGTCGATAACGTTTTCCAGGAAGTTGCCGAAACGACCCTCCTTGATGTTGTCGGGATACCAGTTGATGGTTCTGTTGTTGCGCACCAGATTATCTCTCAGTGCAGTCATTTTGATGAACCATGTGCTTCTTGCATAATACAACAGAGGTGTGTCACATCTCCAGCAGAAGGGATAGTTATGCTCGAAGGGCAGTGCTGCAAATAAGGTGCCGTTTTCTTCCATATATTTCAGAATAACAGGATCGGCATCCTTTACGAACAGACCTTCAAAGGGGCCTGCCAGGCTGTTCAGGTGACCTGTGGTGTCAACATTTTGATAGAAGGTTACATCATATTTTTTACATACACGGTAGTCATCCTCACCATACGCATACGCAGTGTGAACGATACCGGTACCATCTGTCATAGTTACATAAGTGTCACATGTGATGAAGTGGCCCTTCTTGTGCTGCTTCTCACATACAGGCTTTACGCACTCATAGAGTGGCTCATACTCCTTGTACTCAAGATCCTTACCGACATATGTCTCAAGAACCTCGTATGCAGGAACTGCTGCCTGATCGTCTGCTGCTTCCTTTGCAAGACCGCCGAGAACCTTGTCTGCAAGTGCCTGTGCAAGATAATATGTGTAGCCGTCTGCTGCCTTAACCTTCACGTATGTCTCATCTGGATTTACACAGAGTGCTACGTTTGAAGGAAGTGTCCAAGGTGTTGTTGTCCATGCGAGGAAATATGCATCCTCTCCGATAACCTTGAATCTTACTACTGCTGAACGCTCCTTGACTGTCTTATATCCCTGTGCAACCTCATGGCTTGAAAGAGGTGTACCACATCTTGGGCAGTAAGGCACGATCTTGAAGCCTTTGTACAGAAGTCCCTGATCCCAGATCTTCTTCAGCGCCCACCACTCTGACTCGATGAAGTCATCATGGTATGTTACATATGGGTTGTCCATATCAGCCCAGAAACCTACCTTGCCTGAGAACTCTTCCCACATGCCTTTATATTTCCATACAGACTCCTTACATTTCTGGATAAATGGCTCCAGTCCGTACTCCTCTATCTGCTCCTTGCCGTCGATTCCCAAGAGCTTCTCAACCTCGAGCTCAACAGGCAGACCGTGTGTATCCCATCCGGCCTTTCTGACTACGTTATGTCCCTTCATTGTCTGATATCTAGGGATCATATCCTTGATTACACGTGTGAGAACGTGTCCGATATGTGGCTTACCATTTGCTGTTGGAGGGCCATCATAGAATGTGTATGTTGGCAGATCCTTTGTCTCTTCAACACTCTTCTCAAATACCTGATTTTCTTTCCAGAAGTCCAATACCTTCTGCTCTCTGTTCACGAATTCCAGTTTAGTCGAAACCTTGTCGTACATGTCGTCTTTCCTTTCTGTGATAAATATAAAAAAGCCCTTCGTCGTAATCAGGACGAAGGGCTTTGAGTTCGTTATACCACCTATTACTTACATACTAACATATGCGCTCCCTTTAACGCAGGAAATACGTCAGAGCCTACTTGAGCAAATCTCTTTTGGTCTGCAACTCCAGAGTGATATTCCGAAAGTCTCTACTGTCACCGGGCTCGCACCGCCCCCGGCTCGCTGCTGATCTCGCAGACTCCGTACTGTCTCTGTCATCGTTTTTAACTTATATGATCCAGAAAACCGCCTGTATAAGCCATTTCTGAACCTATCCATTCATTAGTATAGCAAGTATTTGTGGTTTGTCAATCGCAATATGCGCAAATAATTTACTATTCTACTTCTTTATAACCACATTCTTTGTTGTGCTCCATGCCGAATAGTATGTCACTCTGCCGGACTTTCTGTACGACCTTACCCGCACATAATATCTCTTGTTCTTAGCAAGTCGTTTCACTGTCTTTGACACGTTCTTTGCACCGGCAATATTCAAAGTCTTGGCGCCCTTAAAAGTTTTGGCAGTAGCATACTGTATAATCTTGACTCCTTTTGCTGTACTTTGGGCTGTTTTTATAGAAACTGCCTTAGGGCAAATTACAAATGTTGCTGTGATCCTTCCAGCATAATTGCCCTTGAATGTGACTGTTACACCAGCTGCGCCCGAAGCTGTATTATTCTTATAGCTGACAGTATAATCTGTCTTGTTCAAGGTATTGCCATCAACATCGTATACAGTAACTCCCGGCTTTTTAGCAGTGCCGTCATATGTACAGCTTGTATATGCCAGTTTGATATTTTTTATATGAGGAATTCTCCTGCTGTCAATAATCTGTCCGCACTCTGTACACTTATCTGCCAACTTTCCATCTGCCTTGTTTGTGGTCTTGGTAACCTTTGACGAAGTGATTCTCATAATGGTTTTCTGATTGCTGTCAGCCGCATTGTAACTTGTCTTGCCTGCCGTCTTGCACGCAACAATCTTATATGTGTATACCGTTCCATTTTTAGCTGACTTATCTGTATAGCTCAGTATTGTGTTTTTGTTTATATTGGCCAGCTTGCTGTACTTTCCCTTTCCAGCCTTTCTGTATACGATATATCCACCAGCTCCATTATTAAGATACATATAAAAATTTCTTACGTTTTTTATATTATCACCATGCATATACAAATACAATTTGTTTTTTATACATATTTACTACAAAACACGTTCGTATGTATCTAATATATACAAAAATCTCATGAACTGAGAAATCAATCCTCAATCCATGAGATTTATTTTCTAATATACGTAGAGATCATAGTCTACAAGATACCACTTACCGCCAGTCTTTATAACTGTGTATATGATCTCGCCATCTGATTCGTCAGTAGATCCTTTTATCTTGACATCAAGGTCCACCTCGTAGCACTTGTCAACCGTCATGTCGACATCCAGCATGTCAAATGTATCATTTACATCCTTAAGCTTATCCTCGTCATATTCCTTCTCTGATCGGTCCTCGACCTTGATACTCTTGACCTTGCCTACCTCATCTACCATGTCGCTGACCTGCTCGTTGAATGTATCCTTGACATAGTCATCACTGCCTGTATAGCTTCTTATCCTGTTATACAGCTTGTAATATTCCTTGTCCATCAGATCAACCATGGCATCGGCATCGCCTTTTTCATAGGCTGTCACCAGCTTGTCTCCGACCTTCTTGGCACTTCTCTCACCGGAACCACCCGCCAGGATCAGAACAACGACTATTATCGCGATCAGGACTGCCGCTGCGATTCCGCCTATTATTGCTATAAGCTTCTTGTTCACCTTTTTACCCGGCTCCATGACACCCGGAGTCATGCCCGGCTGCTGGCTGTACTGTGGCTGACCATACTGTGGCTGTCCAAATCCTCCATACTGTCCGCCCATCGGCTGTCCAAATCCTCCCGGCTGCTGATTCTGCTGTGGCTGACCCGGGTTCGGCTGCCCTTGTGCACTGTTCTGCACCGGCGAAAATGCGCTCACTCCCGGAGTTGTGAGGACAGTAGTTCCCTCGTCCTCATCATCGTCCATATCATTAAATCCATTTACGTTATTCTCGTCCATCTTTCTCTCCTTATTCTGCTCATCCCTTTTGCTACTCTGGAACAATAATGCTCCCATAGAATCATGGTAGCATTTTATATCTGTCATGTCCAACCAAAAACATCACATTACCTCAATTTTTACACTTTATTACCTGTTTTCTTTCGCTATTATGTAATAAAAGGCGTTATGATGATGAACACACAGAATAAAAAAACAATCCGCCACGGATACAAATTGTATCCATGGCGGATTCTTCTATTTCTTTTGATATTATCTCTTCTTTATTACAACCGATTTCTTTCCACTCCATGCGGAATAGTAAACCTTACCATCAATCTTCTTAAAGCTTCGTACTCTGACATAATATCTCTTGCCCTTAGTAAGTCGTTTGATGGTCTTACTTGTAACTGAACCTCCGTTTACATTGGCCGTCTTTGCAGATTTAAACGATGCATTGTCTGCATACTGTATCTGATATCCGGTGGCCTTGGCTACCTTATTATATGTAACCTTGGCTGTTCCGGCCGATGCACTTGTGAATTTCTTCAGCTTCACGGCAGGTACATAACTTCCTGTCTTCTCGCCGCCAAATGCCGAATTGTATGTCACATCGCCAAATGTCTTATAAGTTCTTATCTTATATGTATACTTTACACCCACATTTTTAGCTGTGACGTCCACGAACGATGTTGTATCCGGATTCTGAACAACACCTGCTATCGTATATGCTTTTCCATTTACTCCTCTGTAAACAACATATCCCGATGCCGCTTTATACTTCTTCCAGCTCAACTTTATTCCATTTGCTGTGTTGTCAATGGACTCAACTTTTCTCACACCCATCTTGATGTCAAATGTGAGTGTCTTCTCCCCTTCATAGTCACCCTTGAATTTGATGACAACTTTGGCCTTGCCGATATTCTTGTTATTTGAATATGAAACGCTGTAATTTCCTGCGGCAACCTTTCTGCCCTTTGAGTCTTTTACCTCTACCGCAGGCTTCTTAGCTGTACCATCATACTCAACAGCGCTGTATGCAAGCCTGATACTCTTTATCCTGTATATACTCTGAGTTTCCTTGCTGGCTGACTTGCAGTTTTTGCACACATGCGCCTTATATCCGTCACTGGTCTGTGATGCCTTTTTCTTAACCGTCCACACCGTCTGATAATCGTGAGGAACTGTGGTCTCATCGTCTATGATAGTATCCTTTTCTCCGCAGTTATTGTCACATTTTGCCGTCTTGGTTCCCTTCTGCGAACATGTGGCATTTCCATCTGACTCATACTTTGTGAAACTGTGTCCTGTAGCAGGGATCACCTCGGTCTCATATATATCCTCATCCTCAATATACCTTGTCTTCTCTCCGTTCTCAGTACATGTCGGAATCTTGGTTATGATCCATCCCTCGTCATCTCCATCCCCAAACTTCTGGGTCTTTGACTCGGCATACACCCATTCTGATGAACCCGTATTCTTATATCTGAGATCCAGAGTCACATCTGTGTATGTGTCATTTTCCACAACAGACATGATTCCCTGAATGATATTTCCATATGCATCAGTCCATCTTCCGCTGACAAATGGTGTCTTCTGGCTCTCATTATTTGCATATGTTATCTTTATATCTCCGGTTACACTGTATCCGTCCTCCGTCTTCTTCACCTTGCATCCTGATATGTTCACAGCGGAGATATCGTACTCGTTCTCTACCTCTGCCTCCACCTTCTCAGGAGTGATCGTCACGCTTCCTGTCTGCTGCGACGCAAGGCTGATCCTGAATGTATAACTGCGGTTCGCCTCAAATGTCCTGTCTATAATGAGTTGTCCGCCGTTCCGTGAGTATGTCTTTTCCAGAACCCCATCAGCATAGATTCTGGTGTATACTGTATTATCTCCGCAGTCCACCGTAAATCTGTACTCTCCGGTCTCCGTTGGGATAAATTCATACTCGATGCCCTCTCCGTCATAGCTTATATCCGCTGTTGTCTTCTGACCCGGTGTTATTTTTCCATTACCTGTCACATACGAATCGTGATATGTAAATGTTATCTGATCATCTTTCTCTCTCGCATAGAGTGCTATAATATAGCTTCCCTTTTTCAGAGAGAAAGCATCTCCACTGCTATATGTATCTGAAAAGCTGCCATCATCCTCAATGGTATATATACCCTTAAGCTCAAAGCCCTGTCTCTGAAGGGATACCACTCCATCTGACGCAATATCAAATCTGTACAGCTTTACATCCCCAGTGTTCTCAACACCTGAAAGCACCGCAGGCTCACCTGATATCAGGTACTCCAGCTCATCCACATTCAGATCTACGACGTCAAATGATGCTCCCTGAACTTCACAATCGTCAGCCATTCCCCATATGGAAGGTATTATCTCATATAATCCGGTCTGTTCTGTTATCGTGTCGATGCTTAAATAGCTGCTCACCCTGCCGTTTTTCTTGATCGTAAAGCTTATATCATCGTCATCCGCGCCAAATGTTCTGGTACTTCCATCAGAATATGTGACAACGGTTTTTATGCTGCCCTTGATCTCATCAAATTCCCTCAGATATTCAGTCTTAGAAACGGTTGTGCTTACACTTACAGCCTTGACGATCTCCTTCATTGTCACGCCGCATTTATTTACATTTTTTCCCGGATACACACATACATACAGATCCCCGCCTGCTGTGTCAAATCCCGCACTGCCAAATCCATCAGATGAATAAGCCACGTTGTTAGTCGTTATCTCTGTTCCATTTGCATCCAAAATCCTGATGCCATCGATCTTCTCATCAGCGGATACCACATACGAACCCGCCTGGGCACTTACCTTATATACATACACATATCTGTCGCCGGAAATATCCAGCGTCTTTGAGCCGTCCCATGTTCCAAGGCTCATGCTCTGTGCAGTCTTCACTGCAAATGGTATCTCAACCGTATCCATGCCATCCGCACCAGCGATTGCAAGTTCAACCATGTATCTGCCAGTATCAACCCTGCTGCCAAAGCCTGCGATCTCGACATACTTTCCAGTTTTCTCGTTATATCTGTACCATGTACTCGTGATCAGCTCATTATCCTCGCTGTCACCGACACTGGCCTCTTTTACACTGCCATCATCATATACAAACTGGAGAGTCTCTCTATCCAGAAGGTTTTTGATACCTGATAATTTCATATCTGGAAGGAATTCATAGTTTCTGTTATCTCTCAGCTTCCATGAACTGATCTTTGAATTTGACAAAGTTTCTCCCCTTGTCACATTCATGCTCCAACTGGTCTGCGTATCTCCCCACTTGTCCTCTACTCCGCCATCGAAACAGATATAGTATGTATTGCCGCTCTCAAGTGCAGCCTCGCCATCCGATACTCTAAGTTTCTTCAGATCATACATTGTCTCATCGTCAGCGTCGATCTTGCTGTAGATCTCCATACCGCCCACTGGGGCAAATGTATACCTGGCAGATATCGAAGGCATAAACGTATAGTATGCACTGCCATTCTCCGACATGCTTACCTGATTAGAGCCCTCCGCAAGACTTCCGGCAACAACATCCTCTATATCCTTTATCTCTATGTCATATGCATAAGAGTCCTCACTATACAGTGTGTATATCCTAATCTGTGCCGCTCCGACAGGGCACTCATTTTCCATATCTGTAACTATCTCAGCACGTACCTCGTCTCCTCTGGAGGTTTCCACACTGTCCGAATCGTCAAACACCAGCTCCTCTGTTTTTCCGTCAGCATACGAGATCTTTACTCTGGTTCCATCTACATAACTGCTGATATCCTTATCGTAGCTGCCCATTCTGATGAAATCCGTGTTCTCGGGAACAGCAATCATATCTGTCACTTTCGGAATAAAGCTCAGTCTCACATTTGTCTTGGAAGTAGATAACTCATTATACAGGCCTACGTAATAAGTGCTGCCTCCGGTAAGTTTTCCTGTAACCTCTACCGGGCCCTCATCACCGGACTCATATACACAATAAGGACTGTCGCTTTCTATTACCACACTTCCGTCAAATGGCATGACAAAACTGTAATAGGCCTTGTCATACTCATCCGTTCCGACACTCACATTGTTGTCACCTTCGGAGAGCTGTCCTGCGCTCAGCTTGTCTATGGACACTACCTTAAGCACTGCCGTGCCGAGCAGCTCCTGATCTTCCTCAGCCGCATCATATCCCACAGCTACTTTGTACTCGCCCTCTGAAAGAGTTACACCTTTTTCATATTCGTACTCTTTCCAGTTATCATCAGATGACGAATAATATACTGTATATCTGTTTCCATTACTGTATCCACTTCCACCGGTCAGATCTATGCTTTCCGTGGACTTATCATTATACTTTATTGTACTGCTCGCACCATTCATAAAGCTTATCGGCGTTCCGGCTGCCCATTCGCTCTTTGCCAGCTTCAATGTCACCCCTGAAGGTGCCGCATACTTCTTCGCCTTGAGCCTGACCTCATTCAATGTTTCATTATCATCATCCGTTGTTCCTGAAAGTCTGACATAATAGGTCTTTCCCTTGACAAATGAATACCTGTCATTATCGGTCTCAACCACCGCCATGTCCGAATCATATACATCTATAAATGCAGTTGATGATTTATCTACTTCAAACACAAAGTCAGCAGTTGCAGATGGTATAAATCTGTAATACTCGTAACCGTCCACCCTGGTATCATATGCGTAGGTATCCGTCTCACTGATATTCCTTTTTCCTACAAAATATTCAGCAGGAGTCTGCACCTTTGCAGTGTACGAATCGTATATCTTGGTCGACTGGTTCGGCTCACTATCCATTTTGTCTGTAAGCTGAACAGTATACGTACCGGCCGGAAGTTTTTCCGCATCCGCATACGATACCATATCCCCTTCATCGCCCTCATAATAATAACTTCCCTTGGAATCCTTCACCCACAGACTGTATGTAACTCCATCTATCTTACAGTCTGAGCCGCTGATACCTGAACCGCGCACCTTTCCACCGGAATAGGTTACCGTTGCGTACGCCGATGTTATGGAGTCTGGTGTTCCCTCCAGTATCGTTGTATTATCCGGCACAATTTTTATTGCCGCCACATCCGGAAGCTTTCTCACGCTTATATTTGCACTTTCGGAAACTGTATAAGAACGGGCATACTTAGACCCAAGAATGTATTTCTCCCCCGCAGTGCACTTGTATACCAGCCTGCAGCATCCACTACCATCCTTTTTACCTGTAGCAAGGCGCTTACTCTTACTGTTATACAAGGTCTCCTGAAGCATCAGCCGTGACTGGCTTCCCTGCAATATTATCTCATAATATCCTGTCTCATCCGTGACAAATGATATTTTACTCTCCTTGCCATTAACTATGTTCACAACCCCATAGTCACCCTCAAGCTCTGAAATATCCTCTGTAGCTGCTGATATCTCAGTTTCATTCATCTGTACGGCATACGCTGTCATATTTGACAGTAAAGTCTGTGCCTGTGCAGTCGTCATCGGTATATGAATGCACGACGACACCATGGCTACAGTTACAGCCGCAGCCATTATCCCCTTCAATTTCATATGTAACCTCCCTTTTTCTCCCATACATATTCAGCACATTTATGCCGAATATATAAGCACAAAAAATTACAGCCTCATATTATCATGAAGCTGTAATTTAATACAATATAATTAATATTTATGTATAAATAACACAATATCACTTATGCAATTTTACTTTCTAACCAGGTGGATCTGGTAAGCATTGTACTCGCCGAACTTGAGTGGTACAGGAAGTCCTATCTGTTCAAGTCCCTGTCCGCTGTACTCTGCGCCGGTCTCCTCGTCAACATATGTGGCATCCACATCAAGTCCCTTTACTCTGACAAAAGGTACAGGGGCATTGCAGAAGCTCTCCACCGTCACGATATTGACAAGGGTCTCTGACTTGTCCCTTGCGACAAATGACCATGCAGCTACACCTTTGCTCTTATCCGCATCCGTCAGTCTGTAGTAAAGTCCATTATGAAGAAGATCCCAGTACTTCTTGTAGTTTTCTACCTGAGCCTTTACCTCTTCCTTCTCCTCATCGCTGACCTTGTTCAGATCAAGCTCGTAGCCAAAGCTTCCTGCCATGGCAACAACGGCTCTTGTATTGAATGGAGTTGTCCTGCCTGTCTGATGATTTGGAACCGCTGATACGTGTGAACCAACCACCGATATAGGATAGCCAAATGAAGTTCCATACTGTATGTCAAGTCTGCAGATGGCATCTGTGTCATCACTGCACCAGATCTGAGGTGTGTAATACATCATTCCGGCGTCAAATCTTCCACCGCCACCGCTGCAGCCCTCGATGAACATCTTTGGATATCTTGCCTGAAGTCTCTCCATGAAGTCATATACACCGAGTACATACTTGTAGAGGATAGTTCCATTGTTCTGGATTCCTTCGGTCATGGAGTATACGTTCAGTATACTTCTGTTCATATCCATCTTTATGTAATCAACATCTATCTTGTCCAGCACTGCTGTCATCTGGTCAAATATGCAGTTTACGACCTCTTTTCTTGAGAAGTCCAGATTGAGCTGGCTTCTTCCCATGACAGGCTTTCTTCCAGGGATCACAAAAGCATAATCCGGATGCTCCTTGAACAGGTTACTCTTCTCAGATACCATCTCAGGCTCGATCCAGATACCGAACTTCATGCCGAGATCCTTAACCCTCTTGACAACATCAGCCATAGGGCCGCCCATCTTATCCTCATTTACAAACCAGTCGCCGAGACCTGACTTGTCATCATTTCTCACACCGAACCAGCCGTCATCCAGAACCAGCATCTCAACGCCGAGCTCTGAAGCCTGCTTTGCTATATTAACTATATCATCACCGTTGAAGTCGAAGTATACTGCCTCCCAACTGTTGATGAGAATAGGTCTTCTCTTTGTCTTGTACTCGCCGCGGCAGATATTGTATCTCACAACGTCATGCATCTTATGTGACATGTCAGCAAATCCATCAGGTGAATAAACCATAACTACCTCAGGTGCCACAAACTCGCTCTCAGGATAGAGCACATACTCAAACATCTCATCCTGAACACCCATATTGAGTCTCACCTGATCTGTCTGATCCTTCTCAACCTCACAGTTGAAGCTTCCGCTGTAGAGAAGTGAGATTCCATAGCAGTCACCTGCATCCTCATTCGCATCCTTGCCTGCTATAACCACAAATGGGCTGTGCTGATGGCTTGATGTACCCCTTGTGCTTCCGATCTTCTTCACACCATGATTTATAGCTTCTCTCTCATACATGCGCTCCATAGCATGTCTTCCGTGGAAGTGGATGAGATCATAATCACCTGTCACAAAATCCAGGCTCATACTTGATGCCTTTGCCACAAATATATCCGCATCGCTTATATTTCTGACTATAGCTGATCTTGTGATCAGATCCTTATCCTCTATAATTCCATACAGAAGATCAACCTCCACTCCCACCTGAGGATCCTGAAGAACGATCTTAAGGGTCTCACCCTTCTCGCCGTCATTTGTGTAAGCAGCAGGAAGTCCCTTGAGACTATACTTACTGTCCATCACCTCATATGAAACATATCTGAGATCACATCCATGTATTCCCTCTATGTCCTTTATGTTGAATGCCGGAGTCCTGAAATCTCCGTTGCCGTAGCAGCTATATTCCAGTGGAATGTTGTCCAGAGAGAATTCTCTGTGCTCCTGTGCTTCATAAGGATTGCCTGAGAATCCTCTATCGTAATGAGTTATGACATATGACATATCCCCGTCCATTTTCTTGCCATAATACAGATGAGCCAGATACCCATAGTCGATCACCTTCATCTGATATGTAGTATTTTTGGTGTTCAATGTGAAAAGCTTTTTCTCTTCATTTATCAATATTGCCATGCCCAAGTCCTCCTTTTCGTGATCTCCAGTTTCTCTACAGCCAAATTTCATTTGACTGGTCTTTCCTCATAATTTATCTACAACCGGCTCCGCCGGATTGTATTCCAAGTTCCACCATGTAGTCCACAAATTTCTCCACATATCCATAATCCGCCGCATATGCTGACAATCCAATATATGCCTTGCCATCTGTGTACTCAGTAAGTCCTGCCGCCTTGTATCCTTCAGATACATCTATTCCGACAGGTATCTTCTTCCCCTCTTCATCCTCGTAATAAATTATCCTATCCTTATACTTATCATATATATCGCCGACCTTCTCATCCGACAGGTCTGCAAGTCTGCCGCTCTTCGCCAGACCTATGAGATTGTCATACTGGCACAAGACTGCCTGAGCAGTGTCCGCCTCAAGGTATGCCAGCACCTTCATATAGTAACTGTTCTTATAATCTGAGTTATTTGCCAGATTAAAAAATGCATTGTTGTCAAATGTAACCCTTCCCGGGAGATTTTCTTCCCCTACATACGACACAAATCCCTGTGTCAGCCTGCAGTCCTCTGAAACATCATCGTAGTTGTTCACAAGGACGACATCCAGTATCGGCTTGTCCTCCCTTGTTGCAAACACAACAGTGAAATACACTACAAGTCCCACGAGAACGACCGCACCGATTATCCAAAGCTTGTAATAATCCCAGATATATCCTATTTTTTTGCGTATGGAGTCCATCTCTTTGATCTTCTGTTTTTCTTCTTCCGTGATTATCGGCTTTTTCATAGACGTCCTCCTTTTGTTTCGCACTTACGATATATTTTGGAGTGGACGCATGAGAGGCGCTCCGCGCGGCGTCCACGGCATCGTAAATACTTCGTATTTACGATATATTTTGAAACAGACGCATGAGAGGCGCTTCGCGCGACGTCTGCAGCATCGTAAATACTTCGTATTTACGATATATTTCACAAGGGTGGCGTCAGTAACCGACGTCACCCTGTGGTCATATATAATATCTTCTTTAACTTTCTTTAGAGCTTTCCACCTGATGTTGCAATACCTTCTACGAACTGCTTCTGGAATATCAGGTATATAACGATCATTGGTATACATGATATAAGAGATGCAGCCATCAGCTGTGGATAATTGGACTGATACTGTCCCTGCATTGTTGCAAGAGCTGCTGAGAGCGGCATCTTGTTTGCACTGCTGTTTACAACCAGTGGCCACATCAGATCCTTGAATGCGAACACTGCTGTGAATATTCCGAGGGCAACCATCGATGATCTTGCAAGTGGAGCCATAACGAACACGAATGTCTTTGGAATGTTACATCCGTCAAGTCTCGCTGCCTCCTCGAGATCTCCAGGGAGTCCCATGTAAGCCTGCTTGAGCAGGAAAGTACCAAACGCTGTTACGATACCTGGGAATACCAGGGCGAACATTGTATTTGTCAGTCCCATCTTACTGATCATCAGGAACTGTGGGATGATGAATATCTGTGAAGGAATCATCATCTGGAAAAGTATCAGGGAGAACATAAAGTCTCTGCCCTTGAACTTAAGTCTTGCAAATGCATATCCTGCGAGTGTTGCTGTGAGACATGCACACACAACTCTAAAGAATATGAGCAGTAATGTGTTCTTGTAAAGAACAAGGAAGTTCATGTTATTCCAAACAGTAGTGAACGCGTCTGTACGCCACTGTGATGGGAATATTACGAATGGACTTACCGAAGTTGCCTCTGTTACTGTCTTAAATGCTGTGAGTGTCATCCATACAAATGGCACTATCATAATGATTGAGAATATGATCAGAATGAGGTGAATCAATAATCTCTGCATTCTTCTCTTAAACTGTACGCCTCTTGTCATATCGATTCCCCCTTCCTAGTTATAATGAACCCACTTCTTCTGACCGATCATCTGGAATACTGTAAGTACCATGATGACTGCGAGAAGAAGAACTACTATTGCTGATCCATAACCCTTGTTACCATTCTGGAATGAGTACTGGTAGAACAGATATACGATGGACTCTGTCTTCTTGAGAGCCGGATTGGAAATATCCATTACCATGTATACAAGGTCGAATACCTGAAGTGCTCCGATTACTCTTGTTACGAGTACGAAGAATACTGTAGGGGAGAGAAGTGGAAGAGTGATCTTGAAGAATGCTCTTACTCCTGATGCTCCGTCAATATCTGCTGCCTCGTAGTAATCCTTAGGTATCTCCTGAAGTCCTGCAAGGAACAGAACCATGTTGTAACCTATAATCGACCAAACACCGATGATCGCAACTGAGATCCATGCGATCTTTGGATTGGATATCCACTCGATCTTTGCACCAAGGATGTGGTTTAACAGACCGAACTGTGAATTGTATAACCATCTCCATACCATGGCTACGGCTGCTGGTGCAACTACCATTGGCAGGAAAAATATTGCTCTGTATATTGTTCTTCCATGCATCTTACGATTCAGGAATACTGCAAGTATAAGTGCAATTGCGATTGAGAATGGAACCTCGATGATCGCATACTTGAATGTATTGAGAAGTGACTGCCATACCTCAGGGTCAGCAAACATCTTCTTGTAATTTGCAAATCCTGCAAATGATGAATCTCCGAATGAACCGACCTTGCAGAATGACTGATATATTGTCTGTACTATAGGCCATAAGTTAAGTACGATGATTCCTATCATTGTTGGGAGGATGAATGCCCAGCCCCATTTGCGCTGGTTTCTTTCCCATGTTGTTGACTTCTTTTTCTTGAACTCTTTATCTTCTGCTGCTGCCGGCTTAACTGTCTGTGTCTCTGTAGCCTGGATTATCTCAGCTGCTTTTTCTTCAACTTTCTTGTTGTTATCTGACATAAAATCCCTCCTCTTATCATTTATACTGTAATTAACACCCCATTGTTTCTGGTAAGCAATGGGCAGGACCTTCATCCTACCCACTGTTATGTTATCTTATAAATGCTCTGTAGGATTACTTGTCTTCCTCATCGATGTACTGGTTCATCTGAACTGCGAAGTCCTTACATGACTGCTCCATCTTTGATGGATCTGCCCATGCATCTGCGAAGAATGTCTGTGCTGCCTGTGACCAAACTGTTGAGTTGTATGTGTAAGGTCTGAGCACGAGCTCATTTGTAACACCTGCTACTGTTGAATCCTTTGTGATGTCAAGGTAAGCGTTGAGGTTGAACTTGTCTGTGCAGTTAACCCACTTGTCTGATGTGCCTTCGTAAGCTGACATTGTTACACCGAGCTCAGCCTGCTTCTCCTGCATTTCCTTTGAACCTAACCACTCGATAAGCTTCCAACAGTCATCTGGTCTCTTTGTGTCTGCTGATGCAGCCCATCCAAGTCCGTTACAGATAGAAGTTCTCATACCTGTTGTCTTGTCGTATGGAAGAATTGCTACGTCACAGTTCTCAACGAGATACTCGTTGTCAAGGAATCCTGCTGTCATCCATGAACCCTGTGTGATCATTGCTACTGTACCTGACTGGAACATAACGTCTGTACCTGTCTCTGACATTGTTGTTGCCGGTGGGCAGCAATCCTTGAGGAGCTTTCCTACATAATCCATAGCCTTGATAGTGTTGGCATCGTCATATCCTGACTTTGTGTGATCGTCATTTACGATGTAACCGCCCATTGAGTAAACCATGTTGTAGTATGTGTCCTGATCGTTTGATGTGTTCATACAGAAACCGTACTGATCGCCATTAGTAAGCTTCTTAGCTGCATCATAGAGGTCATCCCATGTCCATGTCTCATCTGGATAAGAAAGTCCTGCATCATCAAACATCTTCTTGTTGTACCAGAGAGCGATTGTATCGTAATCCTTTGGTACTGCGTAATATGAGCCATCATATGTGTAGAGCTCTGTGATCTCTGACATGTAGTTGCTCATATCAACCTTATCGCTCTTCTCAATGTAGTCATCGAGCTTTAAGAGCTTGTTGTTCTTCATGTACATCTGTGAGTTGTTGGAGTGCATCCAGAATACATCCGGCATATCTCCACCTGATGCTCCAGCCTCAAGAAGTGTCCAGTATGAATCCCACTCCTTAACCTGTACATCAACCTTGATTCCTGTCTCTTCTGTGAAGAGATCACATATCTGCTGCAGACCCTTCTGCTGATTGTTATCCCAGATAACCACCTCAAGTGCATCCTTACTGCTACCCTTGCTTCCATCACCGCCGCCACATGCGCACAGTGAAAATGCTGTTGCTGCTGCAAGCCCTACTGCTACAGCTTTCTTCATTGTTCTTCTCATAAAACCTTCCTCCTTTTTACATCACCGGCAGGATTTACGACACCCACATTCTCTTTCATACCCTGAATTCTGCGTCCTGTTCTGCCGGTTCGCCTTACGGCGTTCTGTGTGCTTTCTATGATTGAATTATAAAATTTTGGTGAAGATTTTTACATGGAAAAATGTCAAAATATCATGGGGTTTTGTCACAAATGTATATTTTTAAGTAGTTAAGTTCGCTGTTTTTGTGCTATTTTATGGTATAATGTAGAATACATATGGTAAATTGTAAAATTCGCTATATATTGGCATACCTTTTTGTGCTATAGTTAAACAAACGATATTATCACTTTTTACATCAGGAGGAATTTTATGAACATTTTCAGCAGTGACGGCTGGTTTTCCAGATTTTTTGGAACGCTCGGCGATATTATAATAGTGAACATTCTATTTATATTGTGTAGTATTCCCATAGTCACCATGGGAGCTTCCATGAGCGCAATGTATTTCACTCTGTTAAAGAAGCAGAGGACAGGCGAAAATGGAGGTGTAGTGAAATTATTCTTCAAAGGCTTCAAGGATAATTTCAAACAGTCAACGATTTCATGGCTGCTATTCCTTCTTATATCATTTATATTCACTCTGGATTTCAACCTTTTTGGCAAGGGTGGTCCACAGGAGAACAAGCTCATGTACTACACCAGTGTCGTGCTTATGATATTGACATGCTTCATCGCAATTTACCTGTTCCCTGTCATAAGTGCATTTAAGAACACATTGAAGAACCTTCTCTTGCAGTCCATTTACCTGGCGGCCAAGAACTTCATATTTACAATAGTGATCATGGTTCTCTACACTCTGCCTGCATATGTTCTGCTATCCAGCACTCAGGTATTCATGGTAGGTATATTCGTGTTCATAGTATGTGGCTTTGGCCTTATAGCATATGTATCATCATTCATGTTTTTGAAGGCATTCACCCCATATCTGGATGAGGTCACAAAGAAGTACACGGACGACGATCCTGCTTCATGGATGCACAGCGATGACCAGACATCTGAATCAGATGAGGATAATCCCGAATCCACAAAGGTGACCAAGAAGCTTATCGTTGACAATTCATATCATGGCAGACAGTAGTTTTTACCGTATATCGTAAATACAGCAAAGGCGGATGTGCGACAAATCGCACACCCGCCTTTTGCTTAATTCAAATTTTTTGATTCAATTATATCTTACAGCTTCGAAGCCTCATGTCCAAACTTGGCATCCTTCGTCTCAAGCTCAACCTCAAGATTCCTGAATGACTTAGGACTCATTCCAAACTTCTGCTTGAATGCTTTGGAGAAAGAAAGAGAATCCTCATAACCACACTGATATGCGATTATATTGATCTGTTCCTTTGATGACCGGAGAAGACTTGCAGCTTTCTCCAATCTGAAGTTGATAAGATACTCCTGAGGAGATACACCCATCTCCTTCTTGAAGCTTCCTGTCAGATGACTTCTGCTGATTCCTATGAAATCCGCAATGTCATCGATCTTGATCTTGTTCATGTACTTCTCTGTTATGAAGTCGACAGCAGCCTTTACATATATCTTACTTGGATACTCAATGTTATCATCTTCCTGCGCATCGGAGGCATTATCCTCCATAATGGTTGCGAAGAGAAGCATCAGTGCACTCATTCTCTTCACCTCGTTTATACGTGTGATCTGGGAATATTCGAGCATCTTGTTGATACATTCTGCACACGTATCCATCTGCTCTATCTTGATGATAGGTGAGCCCTTTACATACCCCATCGCCTCAATAAAATCTTCAGCTCTGTAGCCATGAAATCCAACCCACATGTAGCTCCATGGATCATCATCGTCAGCCCTGTAAGTAGTCTCCTCACCAGGTCTGATGATAAACGCCTGTCCAGGTCCCAGTTCATAAGTCTTCCCTGCAATTGTAAATGTACCCTTGCCCTTCTTTACCATATGGATAACATATGATTCTCTGACGTATGGACCAAACTTCCAGCCTTTTATACAATCCTCTCTTCCACAATAGTCCAGACTGATTGCGGTACCCCACATATAGGAGTTCGACAACTGTAGATCTTCCAGACAAGCAAAACCAACACTGTCAGTTAAACCAACCTTTCTTACCATAACCCGTCCTTTCCTTTACCATATCTTTGCCACCCTTTTATATAAGTTAACACCAAAACACCTTTATATTTTAACAAAAGCAGACAAACCTGTCAATTTTCAGATCTGTCTGCTTCCTGTAAAATATCTATAAATTATGTCTTACCAGTGACGGTAACCAAATACTGTTGCAGCGTTCTTGAAGTAGCTGAGTACCTGCTCTGCACATGTTGCGCTGTCACTGAATATCTTTTCTGCGATGTTATCTATAACAGTGATGAGGAATACTGAGATAACTATAGCAGCGATAACTGCAAATATCTTTGAGTTGTCATTTGTCTCAAGGTTATCGAATAACGCATGAGCTGCGATCACGATTCCGCAAAGGCTTATTCCGAGGAAGAGTATGTATCCAAAGCCTCCGATGATTCCGCTGAGGAAATCAACCTTGTGGAAGAGTGCTGAGATGATCTCAAATATGATTCCTGCAACCATTGCTATTGCCTCATAAAGTGCAAATACACCAACGGCGTTAAGTGCTTTTCCAAATGTGATTCCACCCTTGAATATAATTCCTCCGGCGATAAATACCGCTGCTGTCATGATGACTGCTGCGATTATAGTGAAGAAGAACATGTAGAATCCCTTTGCTATTGAATCGCCAAAGTCAAATCCCATTATGAGGAATCCGACAGTTACAAATATAAGTGAGAGGATGGCATTTACTCCTGCAAGTATTCCGCCAGGAACCATGTTGTCACTCTGAACCATCTCACCCGCTGTATCTGCAGGGCTCTTGAAAAGACCTATCACATTCTTGAGAAGATCATTTATCATATTGCCCACTGCTGATGGCTTCTTCGGCTGTGGCTGTGCATAGCCCTGCTGGCCGTACATCTGCTGGTTCATCTGTGGCTGGCCGTAGCCCTGCTGACCATACATCTGCTGGTTCATCTGCTGACCGTAGCCCTGCTGGTTGTATGCACCCTGCTGGTTCATCTGCTGGCCGTAACCCTGTTGATTGTATGCACCCTGCTGGTTCATCTGCTGGCCATAGCCTTGCTGATTGTACACTCCCTGCTGACTCATCTGCGGCTGGCTGTAAGCCGCTGCCTGCTGATCTGCCTGTGGCTGGCTGTTCTCCGCCGCCTGCTGATTTGTCTGTGCCTGATCTGCCACCTGCTGTTCTCCCTGTGGCTGACTAAACTGCTGATCCTGATTCTCGTTCATTCCTGTTACCTCCAATTCCTTTGCCTGTGTGAAAATATATCAAAAATATGATACCAAATCCCCCTGGTTTTGTCATCATATCATTGCTCTATAAACTTCTGTGCGATATCGAAGGATCTGACTCAATCCTTATAATATCCATCGAAATAGTTAATCGGGCTGTGGCTGTCATACTTTGCATGATACACAAATGTAGTATAATCAACGTATTCCGCTTTCTTCTCCTCATTCTGTCCAATATTGTTGGATCTTACAAGAGCAGAAATCACTATGGATACCGTTAAGCATATCCCGCACACGATACCTATTGCAACATACAAAAATACTATCGAACCCATGTCTTATCCTGCCTTTCCTTAACGTATTCTATAGTGCCATAGCTTCTGAATCTGTGAATATCTATTCTAGATCTGTGAAGCTTGTTGATCGCACGCCAGAAACTCACCAAACTATATATAACTCCGGCCACATACACGGAAAATACCATAAAAGCTCCACCTGAATCACCCACACCTGCACTTATCCTATACAGATCCGTCATAAGTCCCCCAACAAATACAGATACATATGTACAAAGCACAACCATCACTGTCATAAGTATCGCTATGGATGCCCCAACCTTAAATCTGTTGGATGGGACATTTCCCACGACCTTGCCGGTCTGCCCATTCACCGCCACGGTATAGAGGATTCCCTGATAACGAAAAGTCATGAACCACGCTGGCAGCAATGCATACTCGATATCTGTCATCTTTATATCCGTTTTTTCCTCAGTAATCCGGGCGTTTTTCGGAACATCGCTCATCATCTCTTCCTTCACCGCATCATTGCTCTTTCTCTTTGCAACGGCTGCGATCTCGGCAGCTGGTACATCGTACCTGTCCGTGTAAAATCCGGACAGATATTCTGGAGAAAACGTCAAAGCCTTCTCTAAATCATAAGGCTCCAGTCTTGCCGAAATGTGATCATTCAATCTTCTTGTTGCATCACCAGGTACCCTTGGAACTGTACACTCACAATCTCTCATACAATTGTGTGTGACTGTTTTGTCTGCAGTTTTCTGTGCAACTGCTGCTATAGAACCAAAGCATTTTTCATAATTACTAACGCGCTCGCCTTTTTCATTCTCCTGAAATACATACTTGAGCTTTTTTCTAACATGATAAGATGCCAGCCAATATGGTATATATATTCCTCGTATCTTATCAATCTCAAATTTCTTTATCTCATCCGGAACAAACCACCCCTTACAGAACCTGTCACGTATAAGCTGTTCTGCTCTCTTCTGAGAAATTCCAAATGGAATAATAAGGTCCGGCTCCAGTTCATCCTTAACTCTGTCAACCAATATCATCGGCTGCCCACAATACGCACAGAAACTGGAAGTTTCCGTGGATTTCACCATAAGTCTTGCACCACAGGATGTACATTCATATAGATTCATATCCATATACCTTGGTGATTCATCATCCTTTCCAATATTGATCTCATCCAATGTGTATATCGTATCCGTGGCATCAGTTATGTATCTTTTTATTCTGGCAATCTTCTGAATTGCCTTATAGCTTCTCTTATCTACAAGCTCTCCATCCTCATTCCTGGTCATGGCAGAGTTTTCTTCTCCTATGCCTCTGCTGATCACCGAATCACACTGCGTACACTGCAGCTGCCTCGTCTTAGGATTCAGTACCACAACACCGCCGCAGGATGGACATTTTACTGTAAGATTCATTGCATGTTACCCCCATGTCTACCAAACATAAGCCCCATTTGACTAAAACAGTATCATCTAAATTATAAGCTATCAAGTAGTCAAATTACAACTATATGTACCTGTAACGGATGTAAATATTACATAAAACGTCTTATCATCCAAATAAAGCTGTATCATAACCATTCCATCACAATACAGCTTCATAATGTTATCAATTTATCTTATTCACGTCGTCTTTATTGGTGTCGGAAATTATATAATGTGGTCTTCCCTTGGTCTCCATATATGTCTTGGCGATATATTTACCCATTATTCCTATGCACAGGAACTGGAGTCCTGATATAAACAGTATGATGCACACAAGTGACGGCCATCCCGCAACAGGGTCTCCCCACACCAGCTTTCTTATGAAGAAGAACAGCATCATGACAAATGAGACAAATGTACAAAATATTCCAAATCCTGAAGCTATACTCATCGGCGCCTCGGAGAAGTTGATTATTCCGTCCAGTGCGTATTTGAAAAGCTTCCAGAAGTTCCACTTCGTCTCGCCCGCAACTCTCTCCACATTCTCGTATTCCAGCCATTTTGTCCTGAACCCGATCCAGCCAAATATTCCCTTGGAGAATCTGTTGTACTCACACATCGACACGATGGCATCCTTCATCTCTGCCTTCATAAGCCTGAAATCCCTGGCGCCATCCACGACATCGGAGTCGGATATCTTGTTGATGATCTTGTAGAACATCCGCGCAAACCATGATCTTATCGGCGGCTCGCCCTTTCTGGTGACTCTTCTGGTCGCCACACTGTCATATTCTCCCTGCTCAAGTATACCGAGCATCTCCGGGAGCAGACTTGGCGGATCCTGCATGTCGGCATCCATCACCGCCACGTAATCCCCATCTGCATTGCAGAAGCCCGCATACATTGCAGCCTCCTTACCAAAGTTTCTGGAAAATGACAAATACTTGAAATAATCGTATTCCTCTGAGATCTTTTTCATGGTCTCAAGAGTCTTATCCGACGAACCATCATTTACCATAAGAACCTCAAAATCATACTGCCTGAGTTCCTGTCTCACCTTGTCC
>ENA-ORPF01001216-ORPF01001216.1-human-gut-metagenome-genome-assembly--contig:-NODE-1216-length-22043-cov-4.583455_pt1 | contig 22043 bp, 22 predicted proteins | sample MGYA00242140_ERZ509070 | MGnify/ENA primary metagenome ERZ509070 (study PRJEB26280, sample SAMEA2338713) | human gut metagenome | biome: human gut; feature: human-associated habitat; material: faeces... | reverse complement strand
TTTTATTTTTTGCTAAAAAAGGATCAGCAAAATCTAAAATAGCATTATTGACACGATTAGCATCATCGCTATCAATATTAATATAAGGTATCTCACTTGTCATATTTTGACTATTAACAGAAGAATCAACCGTATATACCAAATATTGTGAAGAATCCTGTTTAATATAATTATAATTACTATAATAATTCTTATATAAATAATAAGCAACTAATGAAATAATAAGAACAGCAACCCCTACCCAAACAATAATTTTTTTCCATTCTAAACGAAGATGAGAAAATGGATTTCTTTTTGGCCTCATAGGCTTTAGTTCTCTAATTTTATAATTTTTTTCTGGTGCTACTCCAAACATAATACCTCCTAATTTACTCCGTTAATACGCATAATACCTAAAATAGACCGATATTTATAAGATGGAGAAATCTTAACACCATCAGTAGGATTAGAAGCGTGAATGATTTCTTCACCATTACCTGTTAAAATAGCCACGTGTCCATCATACATCACAACATCCCCAGCTTTAATATTACCATCACGAACTAAAGTGTATGAACTAGTATCCGCCCACTGAGAATAAGTAGTACGAGTCAAATGGATTCCAAAATGATTAAATACACCTTGAACAAAACCACTACAATCAGTTCCTGTATACGGAAGTTCTCCATTCCAAGTACCTCCCCATACATAAGGTTTTCCTAAAAATTGCCTTGCATATTCAACGATAGCCCTACCTGTAGCACTTCCCGCACCAGCTCCACCACTGCCTTCTGAAACTTCTGGAGTATCATACTCACTTGCAGATACAATAAAGCTCTGTGGTTTCTTATCCGTAGTAGCAACATAAACACTATTTTCTCTCTTTAAAACTTCACGTGTAATACTAGCAGTATCCCAACATGCCCCTAATTGAAATGTTTCAATATCATCAGGAACCATGCCCATAGCTAAATTCACAAAAAAAGGTACAAAAAAGCAAAGAAGAGCTGCGATAAATTTGTTTAACAAACTCTTTTTCTTCTTATCATCATCAGGATTAACCAACAATTGTGTAAATTGAATCGCCAAAGCAACCATCAAAATAATAGGAACCACCATTTGAATCAAATCTAAAATCTGTTTCAATACATCTAATATGGTCAATAACCCATAATCTGTACAACACGTTCCCAGTGCTTGACTACAATTCAATATTTGAAAATAAGAATTCATAATCTCACCCCACTACTACTTTCTTGTACTTACTGAAATGCCATCTCCTATATCATAAAATTCTGTATGATAAACCGAATTGGTTTTTAAAAAAGTAATATAATCTTTTATTTTACGTACTAAACCACGTAAATTCTTGCTCTTAATTTCTTCTTCTTTTTTCTCTACCAAACCATGAAATTTTAAATTATCTGTAATAATAGCCCCACCAGGTGCTAAATTACCTTCAAACATTTCAAAAAATCTAGTATTCTGAGCTTTAGCAGCATCAATAAAAATTAAATCAAAAGAATCATCCAGCTTTACTTCTAAAGCATCATGAAAAATCAAAGTAATTCTATCTTCCAAGCCCAATGCTTTTACATTTTTTAATGCCTCCATATAACGAGCTTCATCACGTTCAATAGTCGTAATCTTAACATTAGGATCAACTAATGCCATTTTAATTGCTGAATAACCAATAGCGGTACCTATTTCCAAAATATTAGTTACGTGTTTTTTTAAAATAAAAGTTGTTAAAAAATCGATACCATCATCTGCCATAATAGGCACATTATTTTTTTCAGCATACTCTTTCATTTGACGTATCAACACATGTTGATCTACCATATCCAATCACCTGCATCTTTAATTTCTTGTACTTTCTGTTCATGATCTGCTAAAGTCGTAGAATAATATATATTTCCATTCCTATCAGCTACAAAATATAAATAATCACTTGGAGTTGGTTCAATACTTGCCTCTAAACTAGATAAAGTAGGATTACAAATAGGACCAATTGGCATTCTGCCTCCCATATTAGAAGCTCTAGTATTATAAGGATTAATTGTAGCAAACTGTTCTGTCGTTAAATCACTTGTCATTGGATATTGTAACGCATAATAAGTAGTAACATCACTACCTAAATTCATATTTGCTGCAATACGGTTCTCAAAAATACCAGCAATCATTTTACGATTTTCAGTATTAGTTCCTTCAAGTTCTACCATAGAAGCCATAGTAATATAATAATGAACATTACCTTCTATCTGACTTCGATATGGATCTAACTCTTTCTCCATTTCATCAAGCATCTTCTCAACGATAGTAGAGACACTAACATCTCTATTTTCAAACTCATAAGTATCAGGAGCTAAATATCCTTCTAAAGGATAATAAATGCCCTCTTGTAAAATATCATCAGTTAAGAACCAATACTTCTCCTTTAACTTATCAATAAACTCTCTATCATTTAAAGTTGTTAATACTTCTGACTTCGTATTATTAGTATTAGCTGCAATATCGTCCGCATAATCTGTAATTCTTTCACCCTCTTTAAAGGTAATTTTAACAGCATTCGGATTATAAGTACTACCAGAAGAAAGCTCATCAATAATATCTTCCATATTCATATCTTGACTAAATCGATAAGTAGATGCTTGAAGATACAAGTCTCCTTTTGTCTTTACTACAAATGTAAATAAAATTTCACTACGAATCAAATCATTATCTTTTAATAATTTGGCAATACCAGAAACGCCAGTACCACTTGGAACAACAATTTCTATTTTTTCATGGCTATTCTTATCTACAGGACTAGCCAAAAATAAATATACTGCCGCCAATAATATCAAAAGAGAACCAGTCATAATCAAAAAAATCAATAGTGGTTTCGGTTTTCTTCTCTTCACTACCATAAATACCCCTCCAGAAAAATAAAGAGCTATTGCTCATTATCCTGTTTATTATTCTGTTGTTTTCTAACTTCTTCTTGTAATGTTTCAAGAATTGTTTCAATTACTTTCCACTCTTTATCAGTTTCTATTGGCTCTAATCTACTACTAGGATTATTAGGATCATAAATAGAAGCATAAACCTCTACATTCCCAGCTTCATCCTTAGTATTATCTGTATATACAATATAGTTTTTATGAGTTTCATCACTTTCAAAAGTAAATAAAACATCATAGACAACTTCATTACCATTATCATCAATCAATGTAAAGCTATTCTTCTTCATCTTACCTTCTCTCCTTATCTAAAAATGTTTGTAATATTATAGTTGCTGCTACACTATCTACTACTTTCTTTCTACTTTTTCTAGAAACATCTGCAGAAATCAGCATATCTGTAGCACTCTTAGTAGACAATCTTTCATCTTGTAAATAAACTGGAATATCCAATACTTTTTCTAATTCTTTTTTAAATTTTAGACTAAGCTCTCCTTTAGGACCAATAGAGTTATTCATATTCTTAGGAAAACCCAAAACAACCGCATCAATATGTAACTCATCCACTAGACGAGATACTTCTTGAATCAATCTCGGATATTCTTCATGATGACGAATGACTCCATAACTACTAGCAATCAAACCAGTAGCATCACTAGTAGCAATACCTAAAGTTCGACTTCCCAAATCCAAACCTAAATATTTCATTTATTTACTACGATAAAAATCCTGTAACAACACTTCCATAATTTTTGCACGATCAATTTGTTGAATTCTATTACGCGCATCTTTATAACTAGAAATATAACCAGGATCCCCACTAATCAAATATCCAACAATTTGATTACTAGGATTATAACCTCTTTCCTCTAAAGAATCCCATACTTCATTAAGAATATCACGTATTAATTTACTATCAATATCCTTAACATCAAATAGACTAGTCTTGTCTTGTGACATAATATCACCTCACTATAATATAATTCTATTTTAACATTGTTTTAATAGGAATACAACCAAAAAAAGAATATTGCAAACGCAATATTCTAAGCAGTATAGACAAAAGCCATATAAATAGCAAAAGCAAAATAAATTGCTGTTATAATCCATCCATTTGCTTGCTCAAACCAACTACTCTTATCTTTAACACCTAATGCAATAGAAGTCAAAGTACCACCAATAAGTCCACCAATATGAGCAAAATTATCAATACCAGAAACACAGAATCCTAAAACCAAGTTAATCACAATAAGTGGAATAATTTGACTCTTTACAACATTTCCTAAATAAACTCGATAATGATAACCAAAGTATACTAAAGCACCCATAAGTCCAAAGATTGCTCCACTCGCACCAATAGATGCATAATTACCACCAAAAATAGTAGAGAACAAAGCACCACTAATACCAGCAGCTAAATAAATAATCAAAAACTTAAATCTTCCTAAAAAGTTTTCTACTTGTGAACCAATAACATATAAAGCATAACAGTTAAACAGTAAATGGAAAAATCCACCATGTAAAAAGATACCTGTCAACAAACGATAATACTGACCATCTCTAACAGCTGGTCCCCATATCGAATAATTATTAATTAAATCATTATACTGACCAAATAAAATCGGTACAAAATACAAAATAACATTAACTGCAATCAACCAATACGTAATCATTGGAAAACGATTTTTAAATACAGCATTTATTTTTTTAGCATCTTTTTTATTATGTTCATTAATATCATTCGTTATTTTAGCAAACAAAGCAAATCCCTTTTCACTATATTTTAACTTTCTCGTTAAATCAGGGAAAAATTTCTTAATAACTGGACTTTTCTTAAAATCGGCTTCCGAATCAATTTTAACACATTCAACATGAGGAATAGCATGAATATCTTGAGATACATTATCTCCCATATCTAAAAAGATACTTAGTGTATTCATACGAAAAGATAAAGTCTTTTTCTTTATCTTCTTAACAATTCGCTTCGTCTTAAACATATCAAAATTAAACTGTTCATCATTATGAATATAACCAGAAACAATTCGAACGACCTCATAATCTTCATCCAAATTTTCTAACCAAATTTCATTTTCAACCCCTTGTAAAATAATAGGATTATAATTTTTGTCTATAATAAAATAATGAAGTAACTTCATCACAAGAATATTCTTGTCATCCATTAAAATTTCATCTTTCATCTAATCCCTCCAAATGACTAATAATATTATATACTAAAACATAAAATAAAGAAAGAGGTGTTTTATGAAAGCAATTTTAAAATTTATTATACTCTTACTTCCCTGGTTTTTACCCTCCCTGACTCCTATTGACAAAACATACTATAATTCTTTAAACCTTCCATGGTTTACTCCACCACAAATAGCTTATGGTATTATTTGGACAATCATATACATAATGATAACAATAAGTGTCTATAAAGTAATAACAACCAAAAAGAAAAAGGATATACCATCATCCTATAAATATACCCTTTTACTAAACTATTTATGTAATCAAAGTTTTCAACCAACATTTTTCTTATTAAAGAATAATTTTTTAGCATTTGTATCTTGTCTACTAACCTGGCTAAGTTCATTATTCTTATATAAAGAAACAAAAGAGTTAAATTCTGATGCCAGCAAATATCTGATTTTCTACATACTTTTCAGTCTATTTGCAACAATTTTATCATTGACCATTTATTTTTTAAATCTTAATTAATATGTTTAGAATACTCTCGAACTACAGATAACACACTTTGTAGTTCTTTTTCTATTTCTTCAAAATGATCTTTACAAAAGTCATAATTATTTTCTTTACTTTTTAATTCATGTTGATAACAAACATCAGCAAGCTTCATAAACCCTAAGTATTTAGCATCACTCTTCATAGAATGAACCAAAATAGAATAATTAGCCATATCTTTATTCTCTAAATAATCTTTCAATTGTTCAAATTTAGAATCAACTTCATCTAAATAATCATGCAATGTCATATGATACATTTCCATATCACCTAAAAGATCTAATGCATGATCAATATCTATACCATGACTTCTTAAATAATCTTCATTATATAAATTTGCATTAGAAGGTTTAGTAACCTCTTCTTCAATATCTAATAACTCTGTAGTATCTTCTAATTTTTGGTTTTCAATATGTAAAAGTGTGGCAAAAACTCGAATTAATTCTTCTTTTTCAATAGGTTTCGCTAAATAATCATCAAATCCATCCTGAAGATATTTTTCTCTCATTCCAGTAATAGCATTAGCTGTTAAAGCAACTACTGGGATAGAAAAGTTTGGTAATTTTTTTAATTCTTTTAATGTTTCAACTCCACTCATTTTAGGCATCATATCATCCAACAAAATAATATCATATTCTTCCCCAGACATAATCTTTTCTAAACAACGATAACCATTATCTACACAATCAACCTCTGCATGATAACGTTTTAATAATTGCGTTCCCACTTTTAGATTTAAAGTATTATCATCGACAAGTAAAACTCGATAACCCGTTAAATCTAAATGCTTAATAGTAGGTTTCTCTAATTGTTGTAATGAGCTTTCTTTTTCAATTGGTTGATCTAAAATAATAGTAAACTTAGAACCTTCTCCATAAACTGTATGAACAATAACTTTACCACCCATCAATTCGACTAGTTGCTTTGTAATAGCAAGTCCCAATCCTGTACCCTCAACAGTAGTGTTTCGATCTTCATCTAACCGTTGAAATTTCGTAAATAACTTATCAATATTTTCTTTTTTAATACCACGGCCACTATCTTCAACAGAGATAATCAATCGACAACGTTCTGGATTATTAATACAATTGACTTCATAGCGAACAAACCCTTTATCCGTATATTTAGAAGCATTACTTAAAATATTAGTAACCACTTTTTTGACATTAGTATGATCACCATATAACACCTTAGGTAAATCAGGAGCAATATACACCTGAAAATCAAGTCCCTTTTCATCCATTCTTGGCTTAATTAACTTAGCCAAATTAGAAAACAAATCAGGAGCATCATATGGAGAATTAACAATTTCCAACTTTCCCGCTTCTATTTTAGAAATATCTAAAATACCATTAACAATTTCAAGCAAGGTTTTAGAAGCACTAATAATATCCTTAGCATTATCTTTTGCTTCCTCTAAAGTTTTAGCATGACATACACTATCACTAAATCCAACAATAGCATTTAATGGTGTACGAATTTCATGAGACATACTAGACAAAAAATCCGTCTTTGCCTGATTAGCTTTATCTGCTTGTTCCTTTGCAAGCTCTAACTGATTAATCATCTTTACATCTGGATTTTCAATTGTAAAATACATAAGCATCGTAATAAATGTTTCGACATACGTCAATAAAAGCATATCAGGATTAGCAAATTGATAAACCATCGCAACAGCACCAATTGCTAAAAAAACATATACTGGATAATATTTTTTACGAGATACATTTTTAAAATTTAATACAACAGTCCACAAAATATACAGTATAAGAACAATAGAAATAAAATAAGTATAAAAAACAGATAAACCCGTAGTGTATCTAATATTCATGTTATCAGAAGCAACTAACTGAATAGGTAAACAATAAATAAGTACAATAGATAAGATAAATATAATTAACAATTTCTTCCTATTCCTATTTTTATGTTCTTGAATATAAGAATCACTATAAGATATTCTATAAATATACACCATAAAAATAGTAAGCCAAGTCACTAAATAAACTAAATAACTCTTTAAAATAAATGCACTAATAATAGGATATGAAGAATAAATATAAGCAGCAAAAGTACATAACATTTCAATAATTAATCCAATGATATTAGCAATAATTAACCAACCATATAATCTAGTTTCAACACTTTCTATATGCTTTTTAAAAAAGAAAACAATAAAAATCAAAGCAGCAAATGGAAAAGCACAAAGTGGAAAAAACATACCACTACCCACAACAATCACTCCTATTCTACAAATATTTTATCATAAAAAAAAGATAATAGAAATTATCTTTTTAAAACTTTATCATAAGTACTCTGTCTAGCTCTATCCTCTAAAGCAGTATAATCAATTTTATCACTACGATTTCTTGGTAATTCATCTAAAAACTCAAGATTCTTAGGAACCTCAAATTCTTTTAACTGAACAACATCACCACTAATAGGATCTGTAAAAGGATGCGATAATTGCTCCATAATATAAGTTTTTTCCTCCTCCGTTGGTAAAACTCCTGGTCTTAAAACAATAAAAGCACGATTACTATATAAGTCCTCTTCATCAGGCTGAGACACAACTGCACACGCCTCAACAGAATCAACTTTAGAAATGATTTGTTGTACATGTTCACAATACACCTTATTTAAAGAAGAAGTAATATAAAATCTAGAAGTTCTACCAGTTAAAGTAAAATAACCATCTTCATCTAACACTCCAAGAGTTCCAGTTCTAAAATAATCTTTTCCTTTATAATGAACCATAGATTTTTCTGTTAATTCAGGATCACGATAATATTCTCGAAAAACATTCTTACCAGAAATACATAATTCCCCTTCTTCACCATACTTCAATTCTTGAACTTTTCCTTCTTCATCTAACTTAGTATTATCAATAATAATTGCTGAACAACCAGTTAAAACTTTACCCACTGTTTCAGGTCTATTTTCAACGCCAACCGGATTTGTTCCACTACCACCTGTTTCCGCATTACCAGAACCATTTTCAATAATGACATCAGCATTATGTTCACGGAAAAAGTCTTCCCCAATTTTTGCTTGTTTAGGTGTTAAAAAGTCTCCACCAGAAATAAATTCAGTAATAGTAGATAAATCCATTCCTTTAGGAGTATTCTTACGAACCATTTCAAGTAAGGCAGGGCTACCAAAAATCATATTAACTCCCTTAGACATATAATAAGGAATTGTCTTAGGCCCTATATCAGGTGCTAAAGTAGCTTCTCTTCCACATAATAATGACATCAATGTTGAAGTAACAAAACCATAAGGATAACAAAATGGAACACATACTAAAGTTTTATCTCCAACTTCACTTTTAATACTGCTAGAATTTTTTAAATATGTTCCACTAGCTAATATATTTTCATTTGTTAAGACAACAGACTTAGGATTTCCCGTAGAACCGCTGGTAAATAAAATCAAAGCATCTCTCTTGCCCTTTCCAAAAGGCAAAGATAATTTTTCTCTTGCAGTAGCTAGAGCACTCATATCACGATAATTTAAATAATCTTTATAAGTATCAATAGAAGAACTTTGTGGATCAGAAAAACCTTTTTTATTAATATCTTGTGGAAAAAGAGTAACAACATGCTCAACTTTTGTACCATCTTTCATTCTAGCATTATAACTAGCATCCTTATTAAAATTAAATAAAATTGGAGATTCAAACAAATTCAAATAATATTTAATTTCCCCTTCACCAGCAGCAGGATTTAAAAAAGTAGTTAAAGCTCCAACCTTATTAGCAGCTAAAAAAGCAACAACCGCTTGACTAAAATCAGGCATAGACACTGTAACAATATCCCCTTCTTTAATTCCTAATTTACGAAATGAACGAGCTAAAACAGCAGCATCATCTAATAATTCTTGATATGTGATAGTTAAATCCAAACAATTAATAGCATTAGCATCACGATAAAAACTACTCATCAAAGCCAAAGCGTCATAAATATTAACACTTGGAATAATAGGATTTCGTTTAAAATAACTAACTCCCCTTTCATGCGTACGATCAATAGATGGATACCCTGTATTCTTTTTTAAAGAATAAGAATCACCTAGTGTTTCAAAAAGTTTAAAATTTATCATAACAATCCCCCTCACTCATAAAAAAAGCAGTACTTTTGAGGCACAAAAAACCAAAGTACTGCTTTATGAATAAATAAATTTTTGATAAGTTCTATTCATAGAACCCACCCCTAACAACTTATAGTCTACATGATAATAACAAAAAAAGCAAGAAATTATTGATTTCTTAACTTTTCTAAACAATCCTTAAACTCTTTAGGTGGTTCTACTTCAAAAAACAATTCCTTACCAGTTGTAGGATGTAAAAAGCGGATACTCTTAGAATGTAACATTTGACCAAACTCCGTAGATTTACCATGACCATACATTGGATCATTAGAAACAGGGTGACCAATATATGCCATATGAACACGAATTTGATGGGTACGACCAGTTTCCAAAATACACTCCACTAAAGAGTGATTAGTAAACTTTTCTAATACCCGAAAATGAGTAATTGCCTCTTTTCCATGAACATCTGTAACAGCCATTTTCTGTCTATTATTAGGATCTCTTCCAATAGGAGCATCAATAGTACCAGTATCATGTTGAATAACACCATCAACAATTGCTAAATAATGACGTTCTACTTCCTTATTAGCAATCATACGAGACAATGCATCATGTGTTTTATCATTCTTAGCAACCAACATTAACCCACTAGTATCTTTATCTAAGCGATGAACAATACCAGGACGCATTTTATCTTTTTGAGACAACTGAAAACGATATAACAAAGCATTTACTAAAGTACCAGTATAATGTCCAGGAGCAGGATGTACAACCATTCCACTCTCCTTATTAATAACTAATAAGTCATCATCCTCATAAACAACATCAAGAGGAATATCTTCAGCTTCTACTTTAATATCATAATTTAAATCATCATCAACCAAAATAGCATCTCCAACTTTAACAATATAATTATTAGATACTTCTTTTCCATTTACTGTTACCAATCCCTGCTTAATCAACTTTTGAATTTTACTTCTAGAAACATTTAACTCCTCTGATAAGTAAGAATCAATTCTCTTCTCCTCTTCCGTCTCTACTTTTATCTCGAAATTCATTAACATCCCTCCTTAGTATATTAATTGCCAAAATCAAAAATCCAATAGTAATGCCAACATCAGCAAGATTAAATACTGGAAATTCATAACCAAAGATATTAAATGATAAATAATCAACAACCGCACCATATAAAAGACGATCCACTAAATTTCCAACAATACCACCAATGACAATACCAAGGCCAAAGATTCTCCACTTCGTCATCTTCTCATCCGTAATAACATAGCAATGAATAAAAGCAAGTACTAATACACTTAAAACAATTAATACAATTGTTGCTCCACTAAAAATGCTAAACGCTCCACCTGTATTTTCTAAATGATAAATAGAAAAGAACCCAGGAATAACAGAAATTTCTTCCATCAAAGACACTTTAGAACGAACAAGCAATTTAATCAACTGATCAAAAATAAGTAAAATAGCAGCTACACTATAAATACCTTCCCTATTCTTTAATAATCTCTCACTCTTTTTCGTTTTCTTTTTCATCTAGTCCCTCCTTATCTTTTAAATACCTAATTTTTTGAACAATCACCTGATACTGATCTAACCTCTTCTCAACAGTACCACGAATCTTCAATAAATCACCTTTTTCAACCATCTCATATAAACGATATACTTTTGGAAATAAAGTAAAATCCATCGTACCAGTCTCATCACTTCCAGTAATAAAGGCCATCTTATCTCCTTTTTTAGTATTAATTACTTTTATTTTATCAACTAATATCAAAGTATCAACCCTTTTTCCAAAATTATTAGAAATTTGATTTAAAGAAATAGCATAAGGATTATCTTTTTTATACATAGTAGTAGGATGACTGGATAAATAAAAACCAAATACACTTTTTTCCATCTCTAATAAATAACTATCCTCATATTCTCTTTTTTCTTCAATATCAGGTTGCATAACCAAACTAGGATCAATATCTTTCGTAAGTTCAGCATAATTAAACAAACTATCTAAATTATAAATAAGTGTTGCTCTATTATAAGAAAACTCATGAAAAACATCTGCATAAATCAAAGTCTCTAAACTTTTTTTGCCAACACCTGCTATATATAATCTACTAAAAGCATCATAAATGCTAACAAAATTGCCTTCTTCTCTAGCTTTTAAAATACTATTAGCAACAACAATACCAATGGACTTAATATTAGAAAATGGATAGACAATCTTCCCATCTTTTACAAGATATCGTTTGTCGCTTAAATTAATAGAAGGTTTTAAAATTTCTAAATGGTTCGCTCTAGCCTCCATAATATACTCATGAGTCTTAGACTCACTTCCAATAACATTAGTAAGAAGATTAGCAAAGAAAATAGTTTGATAATGACTCTTTAAATATGCCATCTTATAGGCAATAATAGAATAAGCAACAGAATGTGAACGATTGAATCCATAACCAGCAAAATTTAATATTAAGTCAAATAACTTTTTAGAAATTTCATAACTATGACCACGTTTTATACTCTTAGAAATAAACTTTTCTTCTTCACTCTTTAATAAATCAACTTTTTTCTTACTCATAGCTCGACGTAAAATATCAGCCTCACCCAAACTATATCCTGCAAATACATTTGCAACCTGCATAATTTGTTCTTGATAAATAATAATACCATAAGTATTTTTTAAAATTGGTTCCAAACATGGATCTAGATAAGTAATTTCTTCTTCCCCATGTTTCCTACGAACATAAGAATCAATATTAACCGCTGGACCAGGTCTAAACAAAGCAATAGCTGCAAAAATATCTTCAAAACAATTAGGTTTTAAATTACGTAAAAAGTTTCTCATACCAGTACTTTCAAATTGAAAAATACCACTCGTATTAGCAACTTCAAAAATATGTAATGCATCTTTATCATTCAAAGGAATCTGATTAAAATTAACTTTTTCTCCTAATGTAGTTTCAATATCAGTCAAAATATTATGAATAATAGTCAAATTCTTAAGACCCAGAAAATCCATCTTCAATAACCCTAACTCTTCCAAATACTCCATAGAATAACTAGTTAAATACATTCCTTCACTCATCGTCAAAGGAACAACCTCATCCAAATCTTTTTGACACATAACAATTCCAGCAGCATGAGAAGACGTATGTCTTGGAAATCCTTCTAAATGAAGAGCTATCTTATACATTTTACTAAGTAATAAGTCACTATCAATACGTGCTTTAAAAGAAGGATTATTTTTATAAAAATCAGATAACTTATCTTTTGTAAAACCAGGAATAAATTTATTTAAACCATCCACTTTATAAGTTGGAATATTTAATACACGACTAACATCACGAATAACTTGCTTAGCACTCAAAGTACCAAAAGTAACGATTCCAGCAACCCTCTTTTTGCCATATTTAGAAACCACATACTCAATGACTTCATCCCGTTTATCATCAGGAAAATCCGTATCAATATCAGGCATAGTTTTACGCTCAGGATTTAAAAAACGTTCAAATAACAAATCATATTTCAAAGGGTCAATTTCAGTAATACCTAAACAATAAGATACTAAAGAACCAGCAGCACTACCTCTTCCTGGACCTACCAAAATATCATGTTGTTTCGCATACTTAATAAAGTCATATACTACTAAAAAATAATTAGAAAATCCCATTTCATCAATAATTTTTAATTCATAACTAAGTCTTTCACGATATTTTTCAGATACATTTCCTTGAAGTCTACGATTAAGTCCAGCTTTACTAAGCTCAAACAAATACTGACTAGGATTATCACATTCATATATAGGCAATAACAATGTAGCTTTAGGAAATTCCAAATTACACATATCACTAATCTTCATCGTATTAATCAATCCAACATTATCAGTATAATCAAATACATTAGGAATCTCTAATTCATGACCGACTAAGTCATAAGCCATTTCATCACTAACTGTCTTACCATCACGAATACGATATAAATAACCAAGATACTCACTATCTGTTTGATACATATATAATGACAAAGGGAAAAACACCACATTACGACTATCTAATAAAACTTCCCTCTCCTCATTTTTATTACGATATCCCAAATAAATATCAGAATAAATATTCTTCATATCAGAAAAATGACTCTTACTATCATAAGGAAGAACACATATAACATCAGAACTATATAATGTTAAATCATCTACAGTTACCTTTCTTTCATTTTGAATAGTAGACAATTTCATTAAATTCTGATAACCAGTATAATTCTTACAATATAAAACAAGATCAAAATCTAAATGAATAATTAATCCAATAATAGGTTTAATATTTTCTTTTTCACACTTATGAATAAATTCCATAACTCCATACATAGTATCATCACTAAGTGCCATACTAGAGATTTTATGATGTACTGCAAAAGATACTAAATCATCAATAGATAACATACTAGAAAGTAAAGAATAATAACTCTGATTATATAATGGTATATACATATAAAACCTCCTCATACTTATTCTATCATAAAATATAAAAGATAAAAATTGAAAATAAAAAGGACTATATATTTTTATAGTTCTTTTTGTGGTAAATTAAATAAATGATTAGAATAAGTAGGCATATCTTTTTCAAAGTCTACCATATTATATTTCTTAATATTTTGTTCTAAACACAACTCTTCATATTTATCATCCCATGAAAGTTTATAAGATTCTTCTAAAGATAAACCTAATTTTTGTAAATAATATAAGATAACAGTTTTAGGATCTTTATCCGAACTTTTATTTTCTATTTCTATTGCTAAAGCAAAAGGATAGATATCTACTACAATTTCAACATCATCATTAAAAAAGACATGACGATAGCGTTCGTAGCTTTCTACTAATTTCAATTTTAAGACTTTTTCTAATAAAAAAATCAAATTATCATATTCTTCAGGCACAATAGATAGTTCAACTTCTTTTTCTGTATTAATATCTTGAGTCTGAACAACGCCCATTCGTTGCTTATAACTAATCATACACTTTTTTAACTCATTATTCTTAGTAATACGAACACGAAATCTAGCATCGACATCCTTAGAATAAAAACTATATTCCTGGTTTGGATGATCATATTGTATAGTTTTTTCATAAAACTTTCCTTTGTATTGTAAATCTGGAAATGTTTTCAAAAAATCAACAATCTTTTTTTCTTCACTCAAAGAATAATAATAACGTACTTCTGATTCCACATTATTTTTTATATTATTATGTTCAACTTGTAATTGTCCAGTAAGAAGTTCATAAGTAGAAACATCTAATATTTCCGCCAATAACGGAATCATACTTAAATCTGGCATATATACACCAGTTTCCCACCTAGAAACAGTCTTATCTGTAACATATAATAAATCTGCCAACTCTCGCTGCGTCATTTGTTTCTTTTTTCTCATAAAAGATATTACTTTTCCAATATTATTTTGATTCATAATATAACCTCCCCTTGTTTATGTCCATAATTTTATCATATATTCAAAAAAAGAACACCCCGCAAATAGCGAATAATAAACAATTATTTAGGTACTTTTAAACATTTTATTTGACTTCTAAGATAATTTATGTTAAAGTTATTAAGCAGAAAGAAAAAGAGCAAAGGAGGAAGAAAAATGGCAACTAATATATCAAATAGAATCGGAAATGTTAAAAACTTAAGATCTCACTCTTTAAGAGCTACAAAGAAAAGACAAAAATTAAATTTACAAGTTGTAAGACTTGAAGACGGAACTAAAGTAAGAATCTCAACTAAAGAAAAAAGAGACTTATTAAAAAAAGCTGCATAATTGCAGTTTTATTTTTAGAAAAAAAGCATCAAATTAATGATGCTTTTTTTATTGACAAGTATATCCACCAGAAACAAGTCTCTGTTGAGCAATATCTTTGGTATCAGTAGATAAAAATTCAACATTTGCTAGTGAGTTACCTCTATGTAAATCTGTCAAAGTATTAGGATCAAATGTTGCAAAATCGACAGCCATCTTTGCCGTATATCCATCTACAACATTAGGTGTAGTACTAGCTGTTGGTGTTTTTTCTAATAGATAACCATTAATCTGTGTTTGCATTAAATTTGATAAAGAAGTATCCAAACTAACGATACTAGATGGAGTTTGAGTAACAGGAGTACTAGCTTTAATCTCCTGAATCTTTTCATAATATTTAATAGTACCTGTATCTAAAAACTGAAAGTTATAAGTAGTAGTTACTAAAGTAGAATCCTCAGGATTTGTCTGACTCATAGTACAAGTCATCGCAAGTGGATTAGCTTGTTGTGCACTAGCATCAGCAGTTGTCTCCTCTTCTTGTCTTTGTTCAGAAACAGCAGGAGTATCTTTTACATCACGACTACTTAACATATTAGAAACAGTAGGATAACATAAACCTAAAGAAATAGAAAATACACCTAAAATAGCAAGTACTGCAGCTGGCTTTTTACTTGTCCTCTTCTCATAATTTGCAGCTTTTTCTAACTCTTGTAAATTAAGAACTTGAGTTCTTGTTAACTCTTCTAATTCTTCTTTTGATTTTCTACGTCCCATGTCGATCACCCTCTACTATTATCATTATAGTAAAATTATTAGAAAATAGCAAACAAAAAAAGCTATTTCTAGCTTTTTTTAATTACTTTTTTTATTTCTAGCATCAAACTTCTTACGTTCTTCAGTATTTAAAATACGTTTACGTAAACGAATAAAGTTTGGAGTAACCTCTACCAACTCATCAGAATTAATATAATCAAGTGCATATTCCAAAGTAATTGGACGTGGACGTTTCAATACTACTGTATGATCACTACCAGCAGCCCGCGTATTAGTCAATTGTTTTCCTTTAACAACATTAACGGCTAAATCATTATCACGATTACACTCACCAACAATCATACCTTCATAAACTTCGGTACCAGGTTCAATAAACATAGTACCACGATCTTCCAAATTGCCAATAGAATAAGCAGTTGCAGAACCATTTTCCATAGAAACTAAAACGCCAAATTTTCTCTCACCAACATCTACATTTTCATAAGGCATATACTCTTTAAAACTATGAGACATAATACCATATCCTTTAGTAAGAGTCATAAACTCAGTAGAAAAGCCAATTAATCCACGAGATGGAATTGTATATAATAAACGAGTTTGGCCATTAATATTACTCATATTTTCCATTTTCGCGCCACGTAAACCTAATTGTTCAATAACAGAACCTACAGAATCATCTGGTACATCAATTTGTAATTCTTCATATGGTTCGTATTTTACACCGTCTTTTTCTTTGATGATAACTTTAGGCTTAGATACTTCAAGTTCAAAACCTTCACGACGCATATTTTCAATCAAAATACTTAAATGTAATTCTCCACGACCACTAACCATAAAAGAATCATTTGTATATGGTTCAACTTTCAAACTAACATCACGTTGAGTTTCACGATTTAATCTTTCTTCAATCTTACGAGCAGTAACAATTTTTCCATCTCTACCAACAAAAGGAGATGAATTAGCACCAAATGTCATTTGTAATGTTGGTTCATCAATATGTAATAATGGTAAAGGTAAAATATTGTTATTATCACATAAAGTCTCACCTACTGAAATATCACTAAGACCAGCAACAGCAACAATATCTCCAGCTTCAGCTTTTTCAATTTCAATACGCTTATATCCATAAAATCCAAACAATTTTTGAATTCTAAATTGCTTAGTAGAACCATCCAATCTACAACAAGTAACCATCTCACCTGTTTTAATTGTACCATTATGAACACGACCAATACCAATTCTACCAACAAATTCATTATAATCAAGTAATGCTGGTTGGAATTGTAAAGGTTTTGTACTATCACCCTGAGGAGCAGGAATCTCTTCAATAATAGTGTCAAGAATTTCACCAAATCCCTCAGTTTGTGTACTTAAATCATCACTATAAGAACATGTACCATTTAAAGCAGAAGCATAAATAACTTTAAAATCAAGTTGATCTTCATTAGCACCTAACTCAATAAATAAATCTAATACTTCATCTACTACTTGTTTACATCTAGCACTAGGTTTATCTACTTTATTAACAACTACGATTGGTTTAACGTGAGCTTCAAAAGCTTTTTTCAACACAAAACGAGTCTGTGGCATAGCACCCTCATAAGCATCTACAACCAAAATAACTCCATCAACCATATTCATAATGCGTTCAACTTCTCCACCAAAATCAGCATGTCCTGGAGTATCTAAAATATTAATACGTACTCCTTTGTAATCCAAAGCAGTAGTCTTTGCTAAAATAGTAATTCCACGTTCTTTTTCAAGTGCATTAGAATCCATAGAAACATTAGAAACATCTTCATTATCACGAAACATACCAGAATGTTTCAAAATACCATCTACTAATGTTGTTTTACCATGGTCTACATGCGCAATAATTGCTACATTTCTTTTATTCATAATACATCACACCTCTTTACGTCGCTCCCAATTATAACACACAATAAAAAAAAATACTAGACTTTTCTAGCATTTTTATTTCACCTTCTGAACAGCTTCTTCTGATTTATCCAAAACAGGTGTACCTGGTTGACTATAATCATAAATATCCAACACTTCATTATATACTTTTTCTACTTCTACTGGAACATCATTTATAAACCACACATCATACCCAGCAGTCTCAGAACCATAACTATATTTACGAGTAAAATTCTCTATATCATAAACAGAATACCCTTCCGGAATAGAAATAGACCCTCCTGTAATATCCTGAGCATCTACAGAACTAGTTAAATAATAACGCTCAAAAAACAAATGCTCTCCAACATCAAAATATTTTTCTTCATCAATAACACTTTCCTGACTTGTTGTCTCTTTTTCTTTAGTGTAATTATCATTAGAATTAGAAGAAACACCACACCCCGTAAGAGAAAAGCACCCCAAAGTACCTAATTCTTCTTTTCAATAAAAATCGTTTTTATTTTTTTATACAAATACCAAATAACTAAAATAACTAGCAATACCTTAATTGGCGTCTTTAACCAAGTAATTTTAGCACTAACATAAATCCAACCATTTCCTAACGTATAACCTAAATAAACAAATAATAAAGTCCAAGGAATAGAACCAATAATCGTAAATAACAAGAATTTCCAAAAAGGCATCCTCATAATTCCAATTGGAAGAGAAATAAGAGTTCGTATAATAGGAAAATTACGACCAATCAAGGCACCAAACATTCCATATTTAGAAAACCAAGAATCACTTCTTTCTAAATCTTCTTCTTTCATAAAAAAATATTTTCCAAATTTTTTAATAAACGATCTACCACCAAAATATCCCATAAAATAAATAACGATAGCACAAAAAACACTACCTAGAAGTCCTACAAAGAAAGCTCCCCAAAAAGAAAAAATACCACGACTAGCTAATATTCCACCTGTTGCTAAAATAGCTTCACTAGGAATAACAATAATAACAGCTTCCAATACCATTCCCAAAAACATACCAAAATATCCAAAATCTTGAATTAAAGAAAACACAAAATCTCCCACGAAATCACCTAATAAAGTATATGAAAAAAGAATTAGTTTCTTTCTAATTCTTCTATATACTCATATAAGGTATTATAAGTTTTTTTACCTAACTGATCTAACTCTTTACTATGATTTTTCATAAGTGCCCCTTGAAAAGAGGATAACATTTCATAATCATTAACACTATCCCCTATAACATATAAATCATCTTTATAACAGTCCGCATGTACTAATACTTTTTCAAGAGCATCTTTTTTATTAACAGACCCATCCATAATATTAATATGTTCAACACTAAGATAAGCATAAAATCCCATATCCAATAAATGATCTACTACTTGTTGAGCCTCTTTTCTCCTATCACCAATAATGCCAACTACTTTAACACAATCATCCATATTTTCTGTTTGATTATACCCATCATCTAAATAATAATCAAAATTATATTGTTCTAAAACAGGTATAATCTGGATAATATCTTCTCTAGATAAATAAATAGTAGAAAAACAATAATCCATAGAATCGAATAATTTAGCCCCGTCCTGACATACTAAATAATGATACGGAATATCATATTGATTAAGCAATTGCTTTACACTAGAATAGTTCCTACCAGTAACAATACCAAACAAATTACCCTGTTTCATAAAGCTACGAATAGCAATAACATTCTTTTTAACCACTTCTTCATCTGGCACATATAAAGTCAAATCAAAATCACTTGCTAACACTTTCATAGAATCACATCCTATAAATATTATATAAAACAAAAAAAGATAAAAAAAGTATTGACAATGTTTATATATCTGATATAATTGTAAATGTCTATTGAACTTATAGACTGAACTTCGTCACTTGTGGCTGAGGTTCATACAATTTAATATGCGGATGTAGTTTAATGGTAGAACCTCAGCCTTCCAAGCTGACTACGGGAGTTCGATTCTCCTCATCCGCTCCATTAACGAATCTGTTCGAACTTTTCGGACTTTGATATATAGAAATCAATCGCAAGATTGATTTTTTTGTGTCTCGAACTCCCGTAGAGCTTGGAAGTACAAAGAAATCATCCTAAAGAAAGGATGGTGTTTATGATTAAGTTTATTAAGCAAGAATTACCTTTTGAAAAGTCATTAAAGCAAAGATTAGATTTTATCTGTAAATTCTGCAAAACAAAACCAATATTTATTAATGGTAATATTATAAAGATTGATAAAACCAATCTAGCTTATATTGAACCTCATAGAATCATTATTAAAGGTATAACATTTCTTGCATTTAATTATTCTACTGATATTTACATAAGAAACTTAACTAATAAAATTAAAATATCAGAACTAGAAAACTACTTAAATACTATGAACTGACCTTTCACAAGATAGATTTTCATCTAAAAATATTGTATAATTTATATAGAGGATAATTTATTTACCTAAAGTCTTACAAAGTATTTTGAGAAGTGAAAGTATTAGTTCGTAGTACCTTCACTTCTCTTTTTTTAAAACTTAAAAAGGAGATGGTTAAATATTGAATGAAGAAAAGAAAAAATTTGTAGTTGGGCTATATCCAAGAGTTAGTACAGAAGATCAAGTACGTGAGGGCTTTAGTTTAGATGAACAAGAAGAAAGCATGAAAAGATTATGTGATTATAAGCATTACACAATCTATAAAGTCTATCGTGAAGAAGGTGTATCAGCCAAAAGTATGAATCGTCCTAAATTCCAAGAAATGCTAAAAGATATGAAAGATGGAAAGATAAATAAAATTATCGTTTATAAACTAGATAGACTTACTCGTTCAATTCAAGATTTAGAAATAATCTGTAAGATGATTGAACAATATAATTGCAGTCTAGAAAGTATTTCCGAAGAATTAAACACCGAAACCTCTACTGGTATATTCTTTATGAGAATGACTACTATACTTGCTCAACTTGAAATTGAAAGAACTTCAGAAAGAACAAAATTTGGTTTAGCAGGAGCTATTAAACAAGGACATATTCCTCATAGAGCACCACTAGGATACAAGCATGAAAACAAAATGTTAGTTCCTGATGTTTTAACAAAAGATATTGTTGTTAGAATATTTGAACTTTATCATAGTGGAATGTCATATCAAAAGATTAGCAACTTATTCAATAAAGAAAAAGTTTTAAGTAAAGAAAACTGGAGAGACTCTACTATTGTGAATATCTTACAAAATGAAATTTATAAAGGCGACTTTGTACATGGTAAAAGAACAAAGAATCCTACCTATTATAAAGATGTTGTTAAGCCTATTGTTTCAAGAGAATTATGGGAAGAATGCCAAGTACAAAAGAAAAAGAACTCTAGAAGTTATATGAGAAATCTTACTTATTTGTTTTTACAAAAAATAAAATGTCCTAAATGTAGTAAGATACTTGGTGGTAAAGCTACTAAAAAGAAAAATGGTAATGTTTATCACTATTATTATTGTAGTAACTGCAAATGTAATATTAAAGAAGAAATCATAGAAAACTACATTAAATCTTTTATTGATGACCTTACCGAATATGATTCTATAGTTAATCAATTTTTCTTACCTATGATAAAACAGAAAATAGAAAATCCTAAAGAACAACTAGAAAAAGAATTAAACGAACAAAAAGCTAAAGATACTAGACTTAAGAAAGCATATTTAGATGGAGTTATCTCGCTAGATGATTATAAAACAGAAAAAATTCAATAACGATTATAGCCTTCCTCTTAGCAACTCT